>ENA-OQJY01000117-OQJY01000117.1-human-gut-metagenome-genome-assembly--contig:-NODE-117-length-11467-cov-2.549295_pt1 | contig 11467 bp, 14 predicted proteins | sample MGYA00242643_ERZ504788 | MGnify/ENA primary metagenome ERZ504788 (study PRJEB26092, sample SAMD00036361) | human gut metagenome | host: Homo sapiens | study: EMG produced TPA metagenomics assembly of...
TTTACATCAAACTTACATCAATTGATGCAGAAATCGGTGCAAGCAAGAAAAAATCGCATAATTAGTGCAATGAGTGGGCAATTCCAATCGGAGTTGCCCATTTTTAAAACAAACAGAAATACAAATCGGAATTGACCGAGTTCTTGAGTGAGATACACTTCTTGGGCGAAGGGAAGGAAGAGGAAAAGTACTTTAGAGGTATTATGGAATGAGTAATAAATTGGTTAAGCACCAAGAATCAAAAGAACTATTAAGTGGAAAGCAAAAGAAAATTTTGTTTTGGATTTGTCTCATTATTTTAAGTATAGCTTTTATTGCAGTCTGGATAAATATACTTTTGACATCTAAAGCATTTAATACACAAATGGAAGAGATGGTACTGGGAGAAGATTACTATATGGAGGATATTGTGATTACAGGTAAAAGGGCTGAAGATGCTTCGGTTGATACGATATCTCAGAATTATTTCTTTTACTACAACAATGGGAAAGTGAATGATTATCACAAGCGAATGCAAGTACCGGGATTTGTATATTCGGAATATAATGTAGGAGATTCCATAGCTGCATATACCACAGACCATGTTAGTTATTCTTATTACAAGTATGGGATTCTTCCGGATACAGAGTATACAAACAATGAATTAATGAAAGGGGCTGGCGTATTGCTTGGAATTGGAATATTTTTATTGGCTTTGTTTGGGGTATTAAGTAAGAAAATGAATTACAAGAAGTAACCAACTTCCAATTTGTTTGTGAGAGAATAGAAAATCGAAAATTTCATCAGGAGGATATAAAGATGGTTGGAAGAATTTATCATGTAGGACTAACGGTTTCTGATTTGGATTGCTCTATTGCGTTCTATAGAGATATTCTTGGACTTGAATTTCAAGGCGAAATCTTTATGAAGGGCAAAGAAACAGATAAAATGTTCCGCAAGGAAAATTGTAAAGCAAGGGTTGCATATTTGAATGGTTCGAAGGCTCTTGAAGCACCACCGGTTGAATTAATTCAGTTTGTAGACAGCAAAATCTATAAAGAACAATCAGACTTGTTTACGACATCTATCTCAGAAGTATGTTTTTACACGAATGACATTGATTCTGTCTACAAAACCCTTATCGAAAATCATGTGGAGTGCTTGTCGGAACCGCAGTATTTCGATTTCAGGGCAAATGGATTTGGGGAAAGCAGAGCGTTTTATTTCAGAGACCCGGATGGAATCATTCTTGAGATGATGCAACCGTTATAAAAGGACACTAAATCGGGAGTTATAAAGGAGAAACACTATGGGATTATTTGGTAAAAGAAAAAAAGAGCGAGAAAAAGAGTATATGAACAGATTAGATGTTCCATTATGTTTAAAAGAAGACTTTGAATTGATTATTGATGATGTATTTACAATTATGGGGGTTGGAACAGTTGCCACAGGAAACATATCAACAGGAATGTGTAGAGAAGGAGAAAAATGCGTGTGTTTATAAAACAAATGGAGGTGTATTAGAGACTATAATTACTACCATCGATATACATACAAAAGAACGAAAATCAAATGGTTGTGGATATAAAACAGAGCATGTTGGACTTGGGTTAAGAGGAGTTTCTAAGGAACAATTAGAAAGAGGAGATAGAGTGATTGTAAAGAATGCCAATATGTATGGAATGTAATTAGAAATTCACTTTTGTCAACTTGCCCTTTGAGAGAGGAGAAATCCTTTTCTCAAAGGGCTTTTTCTATTTATACGGATATTTGCAAACTACAAGATAAAGCCAAAACTTCATATACTCTAAGCACAAGGAGGTTGAGGTTTGGCTATGAACAACAGTTTAGCAGAAGTACACCCGGAGCTTATTTCGGAGTGGTCGGAAAAGAATTTAACGCTTACGCCTGATGACATTACTTTCGGTTCAAATAAAAAAGTATGGTGGAGAGGTGCTTGCGGTCACGAATGGCAGACAAGCGTTAAGGCTCGTTCTAATGGAGAAAAATGTCCGATATGTTCCGGTGCGAGAGTGATTGCAGGTATTAACGATTTGGCGACATTAGAGCCGTTACTGGCAAAGCAGTGGTCAAAAAAGAATAAGATAAAACCGACAGAGGTTTCTATTGGTTCTCATAAGAAAGTGATATGGAGATGTAAAAAAGGTCACGAGTGGGAAGCTGTCGTTAAAAGCAGGACAATAAATAAAACGGGTTGCCCGTATTGCTCTCATAATAAAGTGTTGGCAGGATTTAATGACCTTGCAACGCTTCTGCCGGATATAGCTGCCGAGTGGTCGGACAGAAATTATCCGTTACTTCCAACTCAGGTTACGGTCTTTGCCAATCGTAAGGCGTGGTGGAAGTGTAAGGATTGCGGCAGGGAGTGGAACACCCTTATTTCTACCCGTTCCGGTGGTAGCAAATGCCCGTATTGCAGTGGGTACATATTCCTGAAAGGATTTAACGATTTGCAGACAACACACCCTGAAATTGCTTCGGAGTGGTCAGAAAAGAACTTGCCGTTGAAACCTGATGAGGTAAATGCAAAGTCGAGGAAAAATGTCTGGTGGAGATGCGGTAAATGCGGTAACGAGTGGAAATCAGTTATCAATGCCCGTGTGAAAGGTACGGTATGCCCCGTTTGTGCAGAGAGAGAAGTCCTTGCCGGATATAATGATTTGGCGACAACAGACAGTCAGCTTCTTAGCGAATGGGATTATGAACAGAATAAACTGAAACCTACAGAGGTATCACGAACTTCAGCAAAGAGAGCGTGGTGGAAATGCAGGCACGGTCATTCGTGGAGTATGAAGATAAATGAAAGGACGATATTGAATAAAGGCTGCCGAATTTGTGAGCAAGAATATTTATCTCTATTTCCTGCTTTGGCTGTCAGCTATTATTCTAATAAGAAAGGTTTGAAAGCAGAACTTGGTTCTGACCGATTGCTTGGAGTTCCGCTTGAAACATACATACCTTCAGAAAAGTTGGCTATTGAGTCAGGAAGTGCTGACGAGAATATAGAAATAATGAAAGCATATATGTGTGAGCAACGAGGAATAAGACTGATTAAACTGCCGATGAAAGGCACTGAACTGGATTATGCCGACAGCCTAAAAAGAGCTTTTCAGAACGTACATATATTTATTTCTTCTGATACAGAGGAAGATGTAGAGATAATCAAAAATACATTTGAAAGATGGAGGGACAGCCAATGAGAGAGAAAACCTATCATCTATACTTAAATGAAGAAGAACGAAGCCGAGTGATACAATCGCTCATTGAACTGAAGAACAATTTAGCAGCTCAGGGACGATACACCGATGCAGTAGATGATGTCCTCTGCAAAGTGCTTGAAGCAAAGAAAAAGAAATTGAAAATTGAATACATTTAGAACGTGTTTTGCCGTCTGTTTCCTAACCGGAGCAGGCGGCTTTTTTTATTTCAAAAAATTTTTCAAAAAAATTTTCGGAAAAACGGCGATTTTGGGTGTGCATTTCATACCCCTTTGTCCAAATGAGTGAAGGGGTTCATTCCAGATAGCAAAAACGGAAGCCTTTTCGCTTGAAAATTGAATAAGTCATTCACTAAGACTTTATTTCTGATGATAGCCACTTTAGCAGGTACGCCGTGATTTCTGTATTTCAGAATAGCGAGAATTCCGGCTATGAGTATTAGGTTGCTCCTGATATGGCGATGACAGTCAGAATGATAATGATACTTCTCTACGGAGCTGGCGGAGTACCCGGCAGAGGTTAGAATCCTATGATACAGATAAGCAGTCTGTTCCTTAGTGACTTCCCATAAGCATTTTGCTTGGCAAGGGGTGTTGAGAACAAATATTGCTATGACCGATTAGGAAATGAGTCGGTCAGGTACATAGCCATAATGCGGTGGCTATGAATTTCAGAAAGGAGGGCAAAAAGAAGTGTCAAACTGCAAAACGATTTCCGTATGTAACCAGAAAGGCGGAGTCGGAAAGACCACCACAACAGTTAATCTCGGAGTCGGGCTTGCAATGCAGGGCAAGAAAGTATTGCTCATAGACGCAGACCCGCAGGGCGATTTAACGACTTGTCTTGGTTGGCAGGATACAGACGGTTTGGGTATCACGCTTGCAACAAAACTCACAGATGTAATCAATGAAACGATGACAGACCCTATGGTTGGTATCCTGCATCACGAAGAAGGTGTTGACCTTGTTCCGGCAAACCTTGAGCTTTCAGCAATGGAATTTAACCTTGTAAACGCAATGAGCAGAGAAACTACACTCAAGAATTATTTGTGTCAAGTGAAAAACAGATATGATTATGTAATTATAGACTGTATGCCTTCACTTGGTATGGTTACTCTCAATGCTTTATCGGCGGCAGACAGTGTTATCATTCCGGTTCAGGCTCAGTATTTGCCGGCAAAGGGTATGACACAGCTTGTGCAGACCATTTCAAAAGTAAAGAAGTATATCAATCCGGATATTAAGATAGACGGTATGCTGCTTACTTTGGTGGATAGCCGAACAAACCTTGCAAAGAGTACGGTGGAAGCACTCAGGGCGAATTTCGGTAATCAGATAAGAATGTATCGAACACAAATCCCGATTGCCGTAAAAGCCGCTGAAACTTCTTCCAAAGGCAAAAGCATTTATGCTTATGAGCCAAACAGCACAGTGTCTAAGGCATACGCTGAATTTACAAAGGAGGTGTTAGCCGATGGCAGGAAGAAAGAGCGACTTCACTCTCACGAAGCTCGATGATTTATTTACCACGCAGGCACAGAGAGATGAAGAACAGCTTTCAAAAATCCGAGATATTCCGTTAGAGCTGATTGATGATTTCCCAGACCATCCGTTTAAGGTCAGGGACGATGAAGATATGATGCAGCTTGTGGAGAGTGTCAAGGAAAGAGGGGTTATTACTCCGGCAACGGTAAGGCAGAAAGAGGACGGCAGATACGAACTTGTTTCAGGACACAGACGAAAGCGAGCTTGTGAACTGGCAGGATTTGAAACCTTGAGAAGTGAGATTGTAGACCTGAACAGAGATGAAGCGACCATTTTAATGGTTGAGAGTAATTTTCAGAGGTCAGAGATATTGCCGAGTGAAAAAGCCTTTGCGTATAAAATGCGTTTGGAAGCAATGAAAAGACAAGCAGGCAGACCAAGAAAAGAAAATGTGTCCCCAGTGGGGACGAATTTACGAACCGATGAACAAATTGCACAGGAAACAGGGGACAGCAGAAATCAGATACACCGATATGTGCGTCTGACAAACCTTGTTCCTGAACTGCTTGAATTTGTTGACGAGGGGCGTATTAAAATGCGTCCTGCCGTAGAGCTTTCCTATCTTGATGAAGATTGCCAGCGTGATGTGGTTGATGAAATCGACCTGAACGACGCAACCCCGTCCCACGACCAAACAATCCGTATGCGAAGTTAACTTGAGGAGGGCAAGCTCACAACCGAAGCAATCCAAGCGATTATGTCGGAGGAAAAACCAAACCAAAGGGAGAAAATTGTTTTGAGGGGCGATAGGGTTCGACAGCTTATCCCGAAGAATATTCCCATAAGCCAAACGGAGGATTTTGTGTGCAAGGCATTGGAGCAATTACAACAAGTTTCTGCGAAGCAGAGCCGACCGTGACAGCCGATAGCCTTCCCCCTTTCTCACACTCTAACCCTTACGTTATACTTCTACCTACCGAAAATGATATATATTATCTCACTTGAATATAAGTATCTCAAAGTATATGTCTATCTCTAAGGGGCAATCGCACAATATGAACGGACTGGAGGTGTATGGTAAAATGAAAAATTAACGAAAAATCCGCATTTGTTTTTCGGCAGGTAAATCTTGTCGTAAGAGAAAATCCACAAAGGCACATCGTAGAGATACGGTGTGTTTTTCAATTTTTACAGGAGGAAACGCAATGATAAAGTCAAAATTCAAAAGAGTCACGTCGCTTTTCTTGGCGACCCTTATGTGTGTGACCACTTTTGCAGGCATTGGCTCGACAACAGCATATGCTGCTTCGGGAGAAAAAGCCGATGTTTATATGGTCGATTTCCCTCGTGATGGCGATGCTAATTACGATGGGGTATGGGGACACAGCAATTTGACCTTGAAAAATGGTTGGCATACCGGACGTTCCAATTTTACCAATCTTAAGGCTATTGGCTCATACTCAGGCAATGTTGCTTATTGTATTGAGCCGGGAATTTCGCTCAAGGTCGGTCAGACAATGAATAAGTATGACGAAAATTATTTTAATAACCTTGCAGCCAATGGGGTTATTTCCGGAGATGAAATCCGTCTTTTCGTTGGTCGTATTTTACAGTATGGCTATCGTGGGACAATCTCGACTTCTTGGAGGTCACAGAATGAAGCGGCAGCAAACAGCATTGCACAGGCTTATGCTACACAGCTTCTTATCTGGGAAACTGTTATCGGAGAGCGTGATGCGAATTTCAATCATGTAGCAGCCAGTGGTTGCAGCAATGTGAAAGATGTCATCAATGTAAAGCATCCGCTTCGCAATAAGATTTTCAGTTATTACAACAGTATGGTGCAGAGTGTACAGAACCATGCGACCATACCAAGCTTTTGTAATAAATCATCCGGTTCGGCAAAGACAATAGAACTTGAGTGGAACGGAAGCAAGTACACAACTACTCTGACAGATTCCAATAATATGCTGTCCAAATATAATTTCAAAGCAAGTATCAGTGGAGTGAGCTTTTCAGTGAATGGTAACAAACTTACGGTTTCTATGGATACTGCACCGAGTAAGGAATTTACCATTACCGCAACGAAGAAAAATGCAGTCCGCAGAGGTGTGGTTGTATGGTCAGAGGGTAAACACGGTCAGAATTCCAGTGTGCAGGATGTTGTCAGCTATGCTCAGGAAGTAAGCGACAGTATCAACGGTTATGTGAAAATGAAAGTCAGCTATGGTTCTTGTCAGATTGTAAAGACCAGTGAGGACGGCAAGGTTGACGGTATCAACTTCACGATTACCGGAAACGGTATCAATCAGACGGTTACAACAGCCAATGGCGGTAAATTCCAGATTGATAACCTTATGCCGGGTATCTATACCGTAACCGAGCAGGCATACGATAAGTACGAGCCGCAGGAAACACATAGAGTTACTGTTGTGGCAGGGCAGGTTGCAAAGGTCAATTTCAATAACAAATTGAAGCGTGGCGACCTTCAGGTAGTGAAGTCCTCAGAAGATAACCTTGTTGAAGGTGTGAAGTTCCATCTTTACGGTACTTCTCTTTCCGGTGATGCTGTTGACCAGTATGCAGTTACAGCAAAAACGGTAGTGGCAACTTTCAAAGATGTGCTTATCAGTGGTTCTGAACCATATACCCTTGAAGAAGTAGACACGGCTATCCGTTATGTTGTGCCAAAAAATCAGACTGCACCAGTGAAGTGGAAAGAAGTAACCACAAGAAACTTCAACAATATTTTGAAGAAGTTTACTGTAACAGTAACAAAGAGCGACGCTGATAAAGGCGAAGCACAGGGCAATGCCAAACTTTCAGGAGCAGTTTACGGTATCTATAAGGGCGAAACTCTTGTAGATAAGTATGTTACTGATGAAAATGGTCAGTTCACTACTAAAGAATATGTTTGTGATACCGACTGGACAATCCGAGAAATTACACCATCAGAGGGATATTTGCTTGATAAGACTATCCATGAAGTAGGTGCAGACCCGAAACTTTATGAGGTAGAACACAACCTTACTTCCAATGATGTAACCGAGCAGGTAATCAAAGGCAATGTGGCTATCATTAAACACACTGATGATGGAGAAACAAAGATTGAAACTCCTGAAAAGGGTGCTTCCTTTGAGATTTATTTGAAATCTGCCGGAAGCTATGACGCAGCCAATAAAGACGAGAGAGATACCATTGTTTGCGATGAAAATGGCTTCGGTCAGACAAAAGATATGCCGTATGGTATTTATACCGTACACCAGACTTCTGGTTGGGAAGGCAGAGAGATGATGGACGATTTTGATGTGTTCATTTCACAGAACGCACAGACGTATCGTTATCTTATCAATAACCGTAACTTTGAGAGCTTTGTCAATGTAGTCAAGGTGGACGCAGAAAGCGGAAAGAGTATTCCGTATGCAGGAGCAGGATTTAAGATTTACGACCCGCAGGGCAATCAGGTCAAAATGACCTTTACTTATCCGACACCAACCACGATTGATGTGTTCTATACCGACGCAAATGGTTCTCTTGTAACACCTGAGAAACTGGATTATGGCAAGGGATATTCCATCGTAGAGGTACAAGCTCCATACGGGTATGTACTTGATGATACTCCGGTATATTTTGATATTACCGAAGAAAATTCCACAGAGGAAGGCGGCATAACTGTTGTGAAAGTCAATAAGCCGAATATGGCACAGAAAGGTACTGTTACGGTTGAAAAGACCGGAGAAGTATTTAGCGGTGTCAATGTAAGTGGTTCTGAGGACAGTGATGTTATTTATCAGCCTGTTTATGAAGTGGCAGGACTTGAGGGTGCAGTTTATGAAGTCCGTGCTGCGGAAGATATTAGTACACCGGACGGTACACTCCGCTATTCAAAGGGCGAAGTGGTAGATACTATCACAACAAGCTCCGATGGATTTGTTAAGAGCAAAGAACTTTATCTCGGAAAATACGAGGTCAAGGAAATTACCGCACCTGATGGAATGGTAGTGAGTGGCGAAACACATACGGTTGAGCTTACTTATGCAGGTCAGAATATCTCTGTTACCGAAACTTCCACATCATTCTATAACGAAAGACAGAAAGTTCAGGTAAGCCTTGCAAAAGCCATTGAAAAGGATAAGACATTTGGTATTGGCGACAACGGAGAAATCAAAAACATCAGCTTTGGTCTTTATGCCGCAGAAGATATTGTATCTGCAAGCGGTACCGTTATTCCGGCTGATGGACTGATTGAGATTGTCAGCGTAAATGAAAATGGAACTGCTGTTATGAAGTCAGACCTTCCGTTTGGCAAATACTATGTCAAAGAGATTGCAACCGATGAGCATTATATTCTCTCTGATACGAAGTATCCGGTTGTATTTGAATACGCAGGTCAGGATACCGCAACGGTTGAAATCAAAGTGAATGACGGAAAAGAAATCAAGAATGAACTTATCTATGGTTCTGTATCAGGTAAGAAGATTGACGAGAATGGAGAAGCACTTGAGGGTGCTGTTATCGGTATCTTCAAAGCCGAAGAAACAGAATTTACAAAGGATACTGCACTTATGACGACTACCTCTGCAAAAGACGGTAGTTTTTCTTTTGCAAAAGTTCCTTATGGCAAATGGATTGTAAGAGAAATCGAGCAGCCAAAGGGATTTGTTCTTGATGAAAAAGCGTATGAGGTCAATATCAGCAAAGCCGAGCAGGTAGTTGAAATTGAGATTGTCAATGAGTATGTTCACGGCAATATCAGACTCACGAAGGTGGACGCTGAATATCCAGATAACAAACTTACGGGTGCAACCTTTGAGGTATATAAGGACACCAATGAGAACGGAAAGATTGATGATGGCGATGAACTTATCGGAAATCTTGAAGAAACCGAAACCGGAATTTATGAGATGAAAGAGCTGCTTTACGGAAAATATATTGCCGTGAAACAAAAGCACCAGAGGGCTTCTGCTTGATAAGGGAGAATACTCTGTTTTCATTGAGAAAGACGAAACAACGTATTCCGTTGAGAATAAGGCTGGCGTTGGATTTATCAATGAAGCTATGCGTGGAACACTGAAAATTGTCAAGACATCTTCAGATGGTAAGGTTAAAGGTTTTGCGTTCAGAGTAACCGGAGCAAACGGTTATGATATGACATTTGAAACAGATAAGAACGGCGAAATTGTGATTGAGGGACTTCGTATTGGCGAATATACCGTATCCGAAGTGGCAAACAATGCCTCTGCCGCATATATCACACCTGCCGACCAGAATGTTACTATCAAACTTGATGAAACAGCCGTTGTAAAAATGCACAATGAGTTGAGGGATACTCCGAAAACAGGAGATGATACCAATATGAAACTTTGGTATGTCCTTGCCGGACTTTCTGCTGTCGGTATCGCCGTAACTTCTGTTGTTGCACACAAAAAGAAGAAAAAGGAGGGTAACGAGTAATGGAAGCAAAGACAATTATCGCTATCGCATTAGTCGCCGTTATTGTCGGCGGCTTTATCTTTCTTCAGGTTAAAAACCGTAAGAAGTAAGTAACAAGCGAACATTAACCAGTCGGGGCAGAGCGTAAAAAACTCTGTCCCTTTAATTTTTGGAGGAACATTATGAAACAACAGAAAACGGTGGAGAGCCGAGTGCTTGAAATCTTAAAGGAATGCCCGATGTCGAGGTATGATGATATGCTTCTCATTCTGCATTATTACAATCGGTACGGATATATACCAGCCGGAAATCTTCCGCTTGAGGATATTGTATTTAATTACCGAGCATACGGACTTCCTTGTTTTGAAACCATACGCAGGGCAAGGCAGAGAGTACAGTCCCTTTTTCCTGAGTATTCACGTAATCCGCAGAAAGAAGAACAGAGCGGCAGTATTTCTATTGTAATCAACATTAGCTAAGGAGGTATTTTCGTGAAAGACAAAGCAACTTTTCAGAATAAGGTCAAGGTGCTGAATAAACTCTTTGACTCCGGTTGTGATACGGAGAAAAAGTTGCAGCAGCTTGATATGGAAGCAATCCTGAAAATCCCGAATATCACGATTCCTGATATGGGTGTGATTATGGAGCTTCAGAAGAATACAAAGTCCGGTAAACTCTTTTCGTATTTGGGCGGCGGTTCTGATGAAGCAACAAAAATGAGAGGTAAGGAAAATGAAGCAACAGGAGAATAGAGCAGAGCCGCAGAAAAAGCAAATTCGATTTATAGACAGTCATTACAATTTGAAATTCTATATTCCCGATGGTGGAAAAATCAGGATTACTTTTCGTGATGGACACACAGCAGACAGAGTGTGCAAGTATATTGATGACTACCATTTGTACGTCGGGAATTGCTGCTATCATATATGCGAGTTTGCTGAAAAAATGGAGCTTAGTGGAAGTAAAGTTGAACCTGTCAATCAATCCGAACCGTCAAAAACAAGACCAGAAACAGAGAAAAACAGCGATAAGGAGGTGCAAGAGTAATGGCACGAAAATATGACCTTATTTCTGAGCTTTACAACCGCACCTGCAAAACGGTTGTGTCAAATCCTCAGAACTGGCAGGCATTCTTGGCTTCGGCTTGCCGAAATTATAAGTTACGTTATGACGAACAGCTACTTGTATATGCACAGCGACCTGATGCAACAGCGGTTCTTGAGATAGAGCAGTGGAACAAAATTTTTGGCAGATGGGTCAACCGAGGTGCAAGAGGTATTGCTGTTTTTGCTGATGAAAACCGTTCACGGCAAAGACTGACACATTACTTTG
>ENA-OQJY01000118-OQJY01000118.1-human-gut-metagenome-genome-assembly--contig:-NODE-118-length-11377-cov-3.104889_pt1 | contig 11377 bp, 13 predicted proteins | sample MGYA00242643_ERZ504788 | MGnify/ENA primary metagenome ERZ504788 (study PRJEB26092, sample SAMD00036361) | human gut metagenome | host: Homo sapiens | study: EMG produced TPA metagenomics assembly of...
GCCTTTCTCTGCTGTAATGGTCAGATAACCATTCTCTAAAGAAGCCTTAATCTCATCCTTTTTGAATCCCGGAAGATCCATCTCAAGCTCATAGCCTTTATCGCTTTCCTTGATATCGGTGAGCATCATTCTCTTTCCGTTGTGTCCGTATAATTTCTTCTGTGCCTTCTGTACGTCCCTGTCATCATACCAAGGATCATTGAACCATGGATCACTGAAAAATGTATCAAATAAGTTGTTGTTTGTAGTTGTTAATAACATAGGTCATACCTCCTTATATACCTGTAACTTTCCTTTTGGAAATTTGCTTTCTTTTGTTTACAAGTATGTTATAGCACCATTATTAGCACTCGTCAATAGCGAGTGCTAATAAAAATTATAAACTTTTTATTAACTGAAATTTCTTATGTTTCCCAGCTCCATTTCATATACTTCATCACAAAGCAGCTCGATATCTGCGGGATTGTGGCTTGCCAGAAGTATGAGCTTTCCCTGCTTTTTAAGCTCCATCAAAAGCTCACGTATATCAGCCACACCGTGTTTATCGAGTCCGTTCATCGGCTCATCCAGTATCAGTATGTCCGGCTGCTCCATGATTGCCTGTGCAATCCCAAGGCGCTGCCTCATTCCAAGACTGTACTTGCGCACCGGCAGTCTGCTGTCCGGATCAAGTCCTGTTATCTTAAGAGCCTTACGTATCTGATCATCCGTAACCTTTCTGCGTATTCCGGCAAGCAGCCGTAGATTTTGCAGCCCGCTGTAATATGGTATAAATCCCGGTGTTTCAATGATTATTCCTGCATTTGGCAAATAATCCACATCTTTTCCCACACGCCTGCCGTCTGTTTTTATCTCTCCCTCTGTCGGATGCACAAATCCGCAGATGCATTTCATCAGCATTGTTTTGCCGCTTCCGTTGCTGCCAACAAGTCCATAGATTTTCCCCGGTTCAAGTGTCAGCGAAATATTATTTAAAATTGATTTGCCATCCAGTCTTAGTGATACATTTCTTATTTCTATCATGCGCGGTCCCCCTATTCCTTTACCTGATAATGTCCTGCCCTTGCAAAGCAAAGCACAAGAAGCAGCGCACTTATGGCTCCCAGATAAAGATATGATCCCCACATCGGAAAATTCATCCTGTCAAGATATTCATCATAGTGCAGCCACGGTATCGTATGCGCCATCGGAAGTATCCACATCTGCTTCATTCTGACCTCACAGGTGACTGCTCCGAGTATGATTGCAAAGCCATTTACGAGTATCCCCACATATCTGTGATTGCTGACAGCCGAAAAAAGCAGCACATATGATATGAGCAGAAAATATAAAAGCAGCAGACAAAATGTGTGTATAAGTGCCTGTTCAAGTGTCATCTGCTGATACAGATTTCCCGGAAGAAGCTGCACCACATAATCTCCCGTCCTATCCGGATAAACTGAAGTAAAATGTGTGACCGCATCAGAAAATGAAAGACTCCATCTGCCTGTTCCTATCATAAGAACGCACGATGACACCAAAAAGGAATAAAAAGCACAAAAACAGGATGCCGCTGCCGCAAAAACTGCCTGTCCAAATATCCATGTCCTCTTTGTACAGCGCATCTGATAAAACCTGTCAATTCCCGTCCTCTGTAGGAAAATCAGCCATCAGCACAAGAAAAAGTATAGGTATTATAAGAAGGATAACTCCCGAATTTCCCAAAGCCACAAAAGCCTCAGGTATAGAAAGCATTTCTCCCATAAGCATTTTGCACTGTCGAAGCGGCCCAATCACCTGCACATTCACAAATACGAGCATGACAAACAGTATGATTATCCTGCTGCTGCGCAGCCACTGCCTGAATTCAGCCTGCGCAATGTGCACTGCTGCCCGAAACGAAAATCTATCCATCGCAATGCCTCCTTTTCACCTGTGCATAATACAGCAGAACAAGTATCACATAACAAACTATCGTAAGTCCTACCGTCCATTCCCAGCCGCTCTCACCCGACACATTCATCAGGTTTGATAAGTTAATCCTCGCCACTGCCAGGTTTTCAAGTGTAAGTCTCTGCAGAATCTGCGTGTATATGTAATTAAGTAGAAACGGAAGGCACAGCAGCATATACCGATCCCTAAAAAATATTGCTGCTCCTATTCCAAACATACTTGCCGCCATACCATATAAGAAAGAACCTATAAGCCGTTTTACCACATATATGAGCACCATACTGCCTGTTCCGTACCAGTCTGCATACATCATCTGCTCATCCACGGAAAATGATATATATGCCGGAAATGCAATAAGCATCATAAGTCCGAAAACAATGTTCGCTGTCATGAAAAGAATTCCACCTGTAAGCACTCCTGCTGTCACCTTTGTGGCACAATACTTTGCATTTTGCGACCTTATGAGCAAAAAACCTGTCATGCCGTTGTGCCGTTCCGCGGAAAGCACTGCGATATATCCAAATGACATTAAAAGCGGCAGTATAAGCGGAAGCCAGCCGTTCATCCCTTTTATCCACATAAAAAGTGCGCTGTATTCTATCGGCTGCTCACTTTTATGTGCAATGCCGGTTATTGCAAGCCTAAATACCGACACGGCACTGCCTGACGGATCATAATCCGCATTTGCGCTAAAAGCAAGTACAACACATCCTATGACCGCAAGAAGCAGATACGGAAAATACAGATATTTTTTCATTTCCGCCCTTATCATACTAAGCCGCCTCCCCATAGGTATAGTAATAGACCTCTCCTGTAAATGCATCAAGATACATCCTGATATTTTCGTCCTTAGTCCTGTTTATTCCGTCAAACTGCCATGCCGGAAGATATATTTTGCACTCAGAACCATCTCCCAAATTAAGCGGTACATATGTAAGACATACACTTTGTACATCAACATTTAAAAACTTTGCCATCTTCCCGCTTAAAATATCTGCGGCATCCTTTATTCCCAATATCTCATCCGACGAATACAAATTTTCCAGCGGTTCCGAATCGTTAACTCCCGCATAAGCACTGACTCCATCAGAATCCACTACATATGCATGTTTGATATCCTCTTCAAAATTATACTCATTTCCATATATCTGATAATTTCCATAATCATGATATGCTATTGGAACACCATGGTACTGCCTTTGAACCATATAATCATATCCGTACACCTGTCCGAGCCTGAACACGCGAACCTCAGGAACTGACAATGTAATGCCATCTGTGGGTACAAACGGAGTACCTTTTTCAAAATATTCCCCTGTAAGCTCTGCCCCCTGTTCAATGGTCAATTCACCATTTATAAGCTGATAGCTTTCTTTTCCAAGCTCGTCTATTGTCCCCGATTTTACAACATCATCTGTGTATGTTCCAAGAGCGTCACTGCTCGCATGCGCATCCGTATTCAGATATGCTCCTATCTTTCCATCACTCATGGAATATATGCCATTATCCGCTATCTGTATATGACACTCATTCGTATTTACAAGTGCTCCTGCCCCTGATGCAAGATCCATATGATCCTTAAGAGCCGGATAACTGTATGGTGTTTCCTTTGTATCATCCATTCCAAGGTCACTGTTTACGATCCTTACCTCCGAATCCATATCAGTTGTATCGAGCTTACCGATTGATTCAAGCCAGTCCTTTATTGTATCCCAGCTCTCCTGTGTAGTAATGCCGTGTACTCCACCCTCCATGACATACAGCTCATCCGTTTCCGGCATATCTTTAAAAGTGCAGTTTGTAAACGATAAATTCCTGTAATCCGTGTTTTTTACCTATATCGGTATCTGTGCTGTACTGCTCACAGCCTAGCTTATAATTCTCCCTGTTATCGGCAAGCTTTTTCTCATACGCAGCTATATCAATCCCCTGCTGCGTGTCTGATTTATCCGCTGTATTCTTCTGCTGTGTATCTGCCATTTTGCTGTCTGCACATGCAGACATGGTAAAAAAATGCTGCAATGCAAATGGCTGGTATTAGTATTGTTTTATGATGTTTGTTCATATATAATTCCCCCCATTTTGTAACACAATTAGCCGGTATGGAAAAAATACCGGCTAACATATTTTTATCTTTTTTATACGACTTTATAAATCATACCTTTTGCATTGCATCTTTTCCCCATAGACTTCTCCTTTACTATACTATGTTTTAAGTTACTTAATAACAATAATTATTGTTATTAGAAATCGATTACAATTTCAATTATATTCATTTCCCCATTTTTTTCAATACAATTTACATGAGATGACATTTTTTTATTCACTTTTGGTACATTTTATATAGATCAAATTAAAAAATTAAAAATCAGTTACAAACACAACCTTATCTTCTGCGGATAATACTGCAGCACCATATACAGCTTCATCTTATCTACCCTGCTCCAGTCTTTCTTTGAAACCAGATCCTCATTCATTGCATACGGTATCACAAAGGACGTCTCCTCACCGGCATTAAGCTTTATCTCCAAAGCTTCCAAAGTAGGATTTAATTTAAAAAACAGTTCCATGTCATACTGATTACCATTGGTTCCCATTTCAAATGCAAGGCGTGTAAGATCAAGTGATGTTGTATCGTCCTTTACCTTGGTAACTGACAACGTTATAAATCCCACACGCACACTGTCTAAAGGATACTCTGAACCATCATCCATCTGATCATATACATAATCAGAACTATTTTTCTTTTAGGAGACTGCCATCGCCCCACTCCCATCCGGTCTGCTTTATCTCATAATTTCCAAGCTTAATAGTGTCATTTTCTGTATATGTGATGACCTTTGGGGATGGATAGCAATGATTCAGATAAACAATCCTTGCCAAAACAGCAATCATCACAATTCCTATGAGCATTCCCGAAAAAAGTCTTACTTGTTTTGATTTCCTTTGCTTCATAATAAATTCTCCTCGTTACTTCAATTTAAACCTTCCGCTGTCCACCAGATAGATTACATCGGATAGATTTTCAAGCTCATCCTTATCGTGAGAGCTAAGCAGTATAAGACTTCCTTTATCACGCATATCCCTTATGATTTCTGACAGTTTTTCCTGTCCCTCCTTGTCCAGGGCGTTAAAAGGTTCATCCAGCAAAAGAAGCTTTGGTTCCTCCATAATGGCACAGGCAATACCCAGTCTCTGCTTCATTCCAAGAGAATATTTTCTATACTTTCTCTTATCGTGTGGGTTCAGTCCAACCGTTTCAAGTGCCCTGCTTATATCAACTTCACCTTTATTTATTGAGGCAAGCATTTTTAGATTGTCATAGCCTGTATAACTATCTATAAAGGCAGGATTCTCAATAAGCATTCCTATCTTTTCCGGAAAAGCCATATTTTTCCCAAGTACCTTGCCATCAATACTGATGGTACCGCTTGTAGGATACATAAGTCCGCTTACCGCTCTCATCAGCATTGTCTTGCCGGAGCCGTTTACGCCCTGAAATCCATATATATTACCACTTTCCAGTGTCATGCATACATCATTGAGTACCAGAGCATCCTTTATCTTTTTAGAAACATGTTCTATCTCTATCTTCATAAAATACCTCACAAAATATTTTTTCTATTAAAATACACACTTCCGAGCACAACAGAAACCACCATCACAATAATGCAGCTTATTATTCCGGCAGCCGCATCCATTCCGCCCGCACAGATTCTGTTGTTTCTGATGATCATAAGATAATTGCCCATAAGAAACGGACTCACCCAGTAAACAGACACCACAAGATAAACTATGGAAACAATATATCCAGCGATCGCACCGGCAAAAACACTGATAGTAAGCTGCACCACCGCAATTGTACAGGCGCATAGCATTGGCAGTATCAGCCATACAAGCACTTCATTTCCGGTCGAAAACTGCTGCATATCTATTCCCATTTCCATGAGCATATCATCAGGCTTTGTGCTCCACTTCCCGATTGCACATGTCACAGCCGCAAGAACCAGTATCATTGCAGCATAATACATAATCACATTTATGACCGTCCATATATACTTACTCCATAACCACTTAAACCTGCTGCCTGACAATATCAGTGTCTTTTTGCCAGCACCATACAGATCTGACAATGGATAAAATCCTACCATAAAAATAAAAATGCATAAAACAAAAACCATGACACCGGAATGGTAAATACGCTGTCATCTGTCTTTATGTATGGCGGCATACCCTGAAGTATATTTGTAAAGTATGCCAAAAATCCAAGCTCCGGTGAATTTACACTAAAATCACTGACGGTGATAAATGAAAAAAATACAAATATGAATACTCCGACTATCCATTTATCTTGTTTCACTAAATCCTTTTCTGATATCATATAAGATCAGATTTGCAAAAATTCTCCTATTCATAAGCAACAAGCTCTTTCTTTACCGCATGTATGTAAAATATAATATTTACCACTATAAGGATAATAAACGCACAGATCACAACCCAGATATCATTTCTAAACGGCGCACTTGGTCTAAGAAACATTACCGGTGATAAACTTACCCTGTTTACAAAGTGAACCATACAGAACACAAATATGTATATGATAAACGGTGTCAGCAATATCCAGAACCGGTTTCTTACAAAATTAACCGCCCACAACACCGCACAATTTAAAAGTCCCCAGAAGCAGCCATCAATTAGCACAAAAATCAGATTGTATACAAGTGGATGTGTATAAAATACCCCTGACATGATATCCATTGCCGTTACCGGGAATGTGCCTGTTCCTACCTGTGGTATTACCATCGGAAATACCATTGCAGTAAGCAGAAAGTCAAACACCAGTGGTATCATTCCAATAAGCGCACCGCTTACAAATGCAGCCCCATATTTTGCTCTTATATAATCGCTCTTCTTTCCTCTTGATATGATCTGGGCAGCATACCCTGATTTAACATCAAAATAAAAGCTTCTGCCATATGGTATAGCACACAAAGCGGGCATTATCAGATAAAGCAGCAACGGCTGCACACTTGCATTATCCGCACCTATCCATTTCTCATATGCAGACAATGGATACGTGTCGGAGTAAATATACATCCTCCATACCCACACATTTTCCATAAAATGCCATACACATATTGCAAACGCAACACACAATGTGGCAGCAAACAATCTATTTCTAAAAGCACGTTTGATTTCGAGTTTAAATATTCTATTCATAACTACAGCTCCAGTTTAAAATATTTCTGCACCATATCATTGGTTTTTGAATCTATACCCTTTATACCATAATATATATACTTAGAGTCTTCTGACATCCATTCATCCTGAATAATATATCCAACCTCTGATTTAACACTTTCTCCTGCACCAAGTACATAATGATATTTCTCGTTTTCTTTGCCTTCTGTCCAATAGTTGTCTATATAAATCCCACCGGGATCACCAACCTGTAATCTCTCCAGATCATCATTTATAATATAAAAAGCTCCTGCATTTCTTAATATCTCAACCTGCTCATCTGTATTATTTGTATATGTCATAGTGACAAAAATGTAACTATAGCCATTGCTCAGATTATAATTTTCATCTATATTTCCTTCATAGCTATCTTTCAAAAACTCTGCAACCGTATCCTTATTTCTGTTTCCAAACTCTGTGGTATGCTCATATGAATCAATTTTATATGAAATACCATCTATCGTTGCTGTAATTTTTTTCCTCTTCACACTCTTTCTTCTCCTTTGCTTGCTGATGTTTAATTGTTATGATAATTATAAACCTGTGATGTGTTATAGTTGTAAAAAACTCCGGAGCAGCAATCTGCCCGGAGTTCTCATATATAGTAAGCTTATCTTATTCTAATGTATACTCAACATCATTAACTGTTATAGATGAAATCTGATCAGTGTCTACCAGACGATTAAACAACATCACATATTCTCCCGTCAGAGTTCCACAACTGTAAGCCGTGTTATCTTTTTCAACGTCACACGAATGACGTCCGTCAGCATTACTTTCCATAACAACATAATTTGTTCCATCTTTATAATTTATAGCTACATAATAGCAGTTCACAGGATCTGCTGCCTGAACCTCGCTGAGCCCGAATCCTTTGGTCATGTCCACTTTAAGAGATAAAGGTGAAACTTTTATTTTACCTCCGGCAGGATTAACAAATGTTGTCTCCGCTACCACATTACTGCTAAATGGAATTTTGGTTGATGATGATACAACCTGATTTTCTAATTCTTCACGTTTAGGATCTTCGTAATCAAGCGCATAAATTTCCTTTAATTTACATGGATATTCCTCTATCTTCATTTCAACATAATTTTGATCATCATCTAATGTTATATATTCATAACAATACAGTTTTTCATCTGTCGAATTTTCTAAATCTACTATTGTACTTCCACTTCCTATACTAAAATTAAAAGTAGATTCCTCAGAAATCCATGCTCCTTTTGCCTCATTATCCAACTGACTATAATTTAAAGCATCCACCCCACCTGCTTTTTCAAGAGTATACTCGATCACTGCAGAATTATTATCTCTGACAACGGATAAAATTGTGATTGTTGTGCCATCAATCTCCTTAGTAATATTTGGATAAGACATACTGTCTCCAATAAGAGACTCTGCTTTCTGTGGGCTCACATCTTCATATGTTCTTTCCGGATAACTTGCAGCAAATTTTCCTTCATCCTCTCCCAAATATATCGTTTCCTCATGAGCTGCCACATCTTTGTGTCCTGCTTTTCCCCATATTCTTGAGAAAAGTTCTCCGTTTGATGCTGCATTCGCCACAACAGGACTTGCTATAAGGACTGCTGCACATGCCACAGCCACTTTTGCTGTTTTAGCTCCTGTCGATGACCATACACTCTTTCTGTAATCCTTTAACATCTTTTGCTTATTTTTCTTATACTTTTCCGAAAAAACATGCTTTTCATTCATTTTGTCAAACTCCTCTATCGAAATATCATACAGCTCTTGATTCTTCATATCCGCCACATCCTTTCATTATTGTTTTAAGTAACAGTTTTGCTCTTTCAAATCGTTTCCGCACATTATCTTCTGAAATTGAAAGTTCCTTCGCAGTTTCTTTTACAGACAATTCCTTTACAACCATGCAGTTAACTACCGAGTAATACTTTGCAGGAAGCTTGTCCATCACTTCTCTGATCTGCTGCTGTTGTTCGTCCAAAGCTTCTGGTTTGCTCCGGTCAAAATCACTATTCTCATCCGAGAAAAATATTAACTCCTGTTCCCGCTTTTTCCGGTTATATATGTCAATGGATGCATGCTTTATTATCGTAATAATATACTGCTTACACTCATCTGATTTTACATCCTTAAAATCCACATTACTCTTCATCAACTTTAAAAATGCTTCCTGAACCGCATCCTCTGCCAGTCCCTCATCCCTTAATATGCAATATGCAACATGATACATTTTCTGTTCATATAACTTGTAGCATCTTTCGATAAATCTAATCGATGCTCTTTTCTCATTCATAATGATTACACCTCCTGTAGCAGTTTTAAAATCGTTCATCGTACGATTTGTGTTTTCACTATATATAACCGAATTATATAATGAAATGTGACAAAATCTTAAAATTATTCAAAAAACTCCGGAGCTCACCAATCTTTGCTCCAGAGTTCTATAAATCTATCTACAACACAGCTGTATGTAAATGAAAGTTCTGCTCCTGAAACAACAGACGCAATCAAGGCTCCTATGTACCACATAACAAAATACAATAGTGTGCTACATGTTGTATAAATGCACTTTTATCCCCACTGACAAACGAATGAAAATACTACTGTTCCTATAAAACAAACCAACCATATACTTCTTAGTACTTTGTTTTCTTTATAATTCTCCGAACATGGAACCAGCCATTGATCTTGCCTATATTTCAAAATATGCTCCTCCAATGGTTTGTATTCTTTTACTATTATGCTCCACAATAGCGCAGTAATATTGACTATCACCGAACTATAATAAACAATCGGTGAGTTTGTCTTATCATAAAAGAAGTAATATGCCATTTTCCACATGAATATAAACCATACACAAGATACAATAATTGTAAATGTACTATCCATTTTCCACTTCAATCCAAACAGTACCAAAGGTAAAAAGGCTAAGATTACAGCTATAGGTAATCCTGCCGCCTTTCCATTTCTGACACCTGATTCCAAATGCCATATCCCCGATAAAAGAACTACAAATGGAATAAGTATCGTTAAATAAATATTCCAAATTAATATTATATTTCTACTTCCACAATATCTCATTTTCATAATAATATCCTTATCTTTCAGCCACTTTTATCTGCCATACTTTTCTTGTAATAATAATACATCCTAATATATTGCAAATCCACGATTTGGAATAGAACAACATTTTTCGGGCACTTTTGGTCAATTTATGATATCCAAAACCACCCGTTTTTTGTCTTTTCACGTCTTTTTCTTGCCTTACTCTGCGTACTTCTCTATAATAATTTTAATAAGATTTTATAGGAGATCTTCAATGAGAATACTTATTTGTGACGATGATCCATCTATCACGCAGTCACTATCCCAGATAATCAAAACATATTTCAACAAAAAGAAAGTAAATAATCTCGATATTATAATCTTTAATGATGGGGATAGTCTTCTTTCTGATAAATCCCAAAAAGATATCGTCTTTTTAGATGTGGAAATGCCCGGTTTTGACGGCATCTATGTGGGAAATGAACTAAAAAAGCAGAATGACTCCGTTATTATTTTTATAGTGACATCTTACCTCGAATATCTGGATGCCGCCATGAGATTCCATGTATTCAGATACTTATCTAAGCCAATAGATAAACAACGGTTATTCCAAAATTTAGATGATGCACTTGAGCTGTACTATTCTATCAATCAAAAAATCGCTGTTGAAACAAAATCCGGAGTTACATCTGTTTTGACTTGCGATATCGTATATGTAGAGGCAAAGGGAAGAAAGGTTATAGTACATACTGTCACGGCTGATTTGGATTCCACTCAGACACTTCAATTTTGGATAGAGCATCTGCCGCAGGCTACATTTTTTCAGTCACACCGCAGCTATATTGTTAATATGGCTATGGTAACAAGCTTTGATCACGAGCTGATATACCTTTGTGATGGTCAGTTCACCGCATATTTAACAAGAAGAAAATTCACCGAATTTAAGAAAGCATATTTGATGTTTATGGAAAGTAAGAGGTAATACTTATGAGTGCTGCTGTTTGTTATTTTTAGTTTATTTTTTCTGAGGCATTAATACTGTTGCAATATTCATCTAATGTTTTTTGAATACAAAATTTCCTCGATAAAACGATATATATTACTTACAATACTATTTATCCCAATATATTTTATTTCATTCGCACACATTGCTTTATTAAACACTGCCTTA
>ENA-OQJY01000119-OQJY01000119.1-human-gut-metagenome-genome-assembly--contig:-NODE-119-length-11342-cov-2.248952_pt1 | contig 11342 bp, 13 predicted proteins | sample MGYA00242643_ERZ504788 | MGnify/ENA primary metagenome ERZ504788 (study PRJEB26092, sample SAMD00036361) | human gut metagenome | host: Homo sapiens | study: EMG produced TPA metagenomics assembly of...
CCGGGAGAAGGTATCATCAAAGATGATATTGAGAAACAATTAAGAGCATGGGATATATTGGAAGAGTTGGTATGCGTACTACGGATACAGAGATTCTGAATGTAATGATAGACCGTGCAGACATCAATGAGGAGTGCTAAACATGAATAATTTTATCTATGAAACACCAACAAAAGTATACTTTGGAAAAGACGAGGAATTAAAGGTCGGTAAGATTATTGCAGAATTTCATCCAAAGAAAGTTCTGGTACATTTCGGTGGAAATTCAGCAAGAAAGAGTGGACTGCTTGATAAGGTGGAGAATTGTCTGAGGGAAGAAAACATCAGTTTTGTAGAGCTTGGCGGAGTAGTTGCGAATCCGGAACTTCCGCTTGTGAGAGAAGGGATTGAGCTTGGAAAAAAAGAAGGTGTAGATTTTGTTCTTGCAGTAGGTGGAGGTTCTGTTCTGGACTCATCTAAGGCGATTGCGAATGGACTGGCGAATCCGGAAGTAGATGTCTGGGATTTTCATTGTGGTAAAGCTGTTCCACAGAAGACACTTCCGAAAGGAGCAATTCTGACACTGGCGGCAGCAGGTTCAGAGATGAGTTCTTCCTGTGTGATCAGTAATCCGGAAACAGGAGAGAAACGAGGATGTAACGGACTTTTTAACCGTATGAATTTTGCAATTGAGGATCCGGTTCTTACTTATACAGTAAGTCCTTATCAGACCGCATGCGGAGCAGTAGATATTGCAATGCATACGATTGAAAGATATTTCTGTCCGGGGGAGGATACCTATCTGACAGATTCGATTGCAGAGGCTGTGATCAAGAGTGTACGAAAAGCTGCAGGAGATTGTCTGAAGAATCCGGAAGATTATACTGCACGAGCAAATATGATGTGGGCATCTTCACTTGCACATAATGGACTCACACAGTGTGGAAGAGAGTTCCAGCTCGTTGTTCATCAGTTAGAGCATGAAGTATCCGGAATGTACCCGGAAGTAGCGCATGGAGCAGGACTTGCAGCGCTGTGGTGCAGTTGGGCAAGATATGTTTACAAAGCAAATATAAATCGCTGGCTGCAGTATGCATCTAATGTATGGGGGATGGATATTGATTTTGAACATCCGGAGAAGACGATAGAAGCTGCAATTGATATGCAGGAGCAGTATTATGCATCAATTGGAATGCCAATCGGACTGAAAGAACTTGGTGTAAAAGAAGATGATCTTGTGAAATTGGCACTTGATTGTTCAAGAAACAAAACGCGTTCATTGATCGGATATAAACCGTTGGCATATGAGGATATTCTGGTAATTTATCAGATGGCATATGAGAGAGGTTAATAACAGTTAATATCGAAAGCGCTGCTTAATGCGGCTACTTTCGATACTCTCTTGGTGACATATGATACCGCTCCTGGAATACTCGGTTGAATGTCCGTTGACTGTCGAATCCTGCCCGGATGCAGATGTCGAGAATCGTATGGTCGCTGTGAAGCAGGAGACTACAGGCGTAATCCAATCTTGCTTCATTCAGATACCGGTTAAAATTCGTATGAAATGTGCCGGAGAAGACACGTGATAAAGAGGACTGACTGATTCCAAGGTCATGAGCCATTTTGGAAAGCGTCAGTTCTTCTGTATAATGTGCAGCAATATAAGAAACAGTCTGGTAGATAATGTCATTACTTCCCACACTGCTTTTATCTATCATTTCAAATAAGGGAAGAGTGCGTGCAAGTATAATCTGAATAAATGCCTGATGCAGAACATGCCCTTGTGAAGCGGCTGGATAGACCAGCATGCTTCGCAGGGCATAATTTACGTCTGGGTGTACTTCTTGAGCCAGAATTACCGGATTTACAGGACAAAATTGCTGTAATTCTTTCGTATAACTAGGAGCAAGAAGCGGTGAAGCAAGTGCATAAATCGCCTTACAGGATTCACTGTTGAATACCTGATAGTGGTGGATCAATTCCGGAAATACAAGTGCAAAATCGCCTTTTTCCATATGATACAATTCAGTTCCGACTCCGATTTCCAGTGTACCTTCTGTCACGGATACAAGTTCCATTGATTTGTGAAGATGTGGGGGAATATGGCAAGAAATCTGTTCAGCGATTTCCAGTGTTTCTTCATTTTCTTCGTAAATCGGTTTCATTTTTTCCTGCCTCCGGGTTAATTGTTTAGAATAGTTGATCTAATAGTATCATGCGTGAATATGACATGCTTCACAGGCGGATGGCGTTGTAGCACATCCGCTTAATGCTGTCTCACGCAGTTCAACCGGAAGTCGCTTTCCGACTTTGTACATTGCCTCGAGCATTTCATCAAAAGGAATGAGCTGAGAAATGCCGGCAAGGGACATTTCAGCTGCAATCAGTGCATTGGCAACCCCGGCTGCGTTACGGTTCTGACAAGGGTATTCTACCAGTCCCCCGACCGGATCGCAGACAAGTCCGAGCATATTCATGAGAACTGTAGAGGCGGCATCCAAACATTGCTTAGGAGTTCCACCCATAAGTTCAACAGCGGCAGACGCTGCCATAGCAGATGCAACACCGACCTCAGCCTGACACCCTCCGACAGCACCGGCAACAGTGGCATTTCGCATGGCGAGGTAACCGACAGCGCCCGCATTGAAGAGAACCTGCTGAATCTCTTTGTCGGAGAAATGATATACTTCCTGAAAAGCGAGAAGCAATCCTGGAACGATGCCTGCGGAACCGGCGGTAGGTGAAGCAACGATCAGTCCCATGGACGCATTTGTCTCAAGGGTTGCCATAGCATAAGTGATAGCTTTCTCAAGCAGTTCACCGCACAGTCCCTGACCACTGGCAGAATGCTGTGCAAGTTTTTGCGCCTCTCCGCCGATCAGCCCGCCCATGGAACGGATTGGTTTTTCAATCGGAGAGCGGGCAGCTTCTTTCATGATTTCAAGAACACGCGCCATTTTTTGATCCGCTTCTTTAGCAGGACATTCTCCGGTTATGATCTCTCGATTACGCATAACTTCAGAGATAGAAATATTCTGTTCCTCACATAGTGTAAGGAGTTCGTTTGCTATTTTTAAAATCCATAATAAAAAACCTCCTTGAACACAATCACATCTGTACGACCATAACATCCAGAACATGTTCGTTCTGGCGGATGGTGTCGGCAATTTCTTCCGGAAGTTTTCCGTCGGATTCTACAATCGTGTAAGCAGTGTGTCCTTTCGATTCACGAAACAGACGCATAAAAGCAATATTGACCCGGCGGTCGCTGAGACAACTGGTGATCCAGGCAACAACACCCGGAACATCCTTCTGGACAACAATGATAGCACTGTATTCACCGGTGAAATCTACTTCTACATGATTGATCTGTGTGATGTGGACTTTACCGCCGCCAAGAGATTCTCCACGGATCGTCATCTCCTGACCGGCAGTATTGGTCATAATAATATCGACGGTATTCGGATGAATATCAGTTTCTTCCTCATTCGGAGTAAAAGAGTATTTCAGTCCGTTTTCTGTAGCAATCTCGAAGGAATTCCGGATTCGCATATCATCAGTGGAAAATCCCATGATTCCTCCAAGAAGTGCGCGGTCAGTACCGTGTCCGTGATACGTTCTGGCGAAAGAGCCGTAGAGAATAAATTCTACTTTTGCAAGCGGTCCGTTGATCATCTTCTGTGCAAGATAAGCAATGCGTGCCGCACCGGCAGTGTGAGAACTGGAAGGACCGATCATATTCGGCCCCATAACATCAAAAACACTGATAAAAGACATTTTAAATAGCCTCCTGATTATATATATGATTTCAGTATAGCAAGCATGGTGGCGAATGTAAATTAATTCTGATTAAGTATTGCTTGAATCGGTAGTGATCTTCGCTGTTTACTCACGTAACCCTGTATCTGAAAGTTTTTCATCAATTCTTAGATCAATTAATAATTTGATACCAAATGCGAGTCCCCAATATAAGTGAAACCACATTGCCATAGAAAATCCTTGAATCATGATTTTCCACAATTTCTGAGACAGTTTTCCTGTATATGTTTTTCGTTTTAGTTGTACAAATGTTTCTTTGGACAAATCATCTGTCTGATACATTTTTATCAATTTTATTACGGCCAAAAATCGAATGATTGTGTTCTACATATTCCATCTTAGCGTCAAAGAAAATTGCAAAAAATATTAAATAATAAATAAATCCCCAATATTTTTTTTCAAGACATTCTCTTTCTGCATTTTCATCCTTTAAGCAACGAATCTGTTTTATCTCCTTTTCTGTCAGGAGTCTTTTGTAATCGATATGCAATTGCCATCCAGCATTCCAGGGAATTTGGCCGATAAGTAAACGAAATGGAGTCATCATTTTTTCGATAAATATATCCTGTCTCCTGGATAAAAGCATATTTCGGATTGCATAAATAGCACTGGATATTAAAAAGTTTATCTTCTGCGTAAGGTAGATTCTCAAAAACAGCTTCGTTTTTCTCTAGAAATTGTTTTCGGTAAAGTTTTCCCCATACATAAGAAAGTGTCCCAACTGAAAAGAATCCCTGAAATCTGAAGTCTTCAGAATCCGGATTCAATTCAGAAAAGGATGTATGACTTGCGGCTGCAAAACGTCGTCCGTTCCACAGCCGTTCATAATTTCCCACCACAATATCTGCTTCTTCATGCTTCATCACATTTACGAATCGGTCGAGTACTGCATTGTCTGCTAAAAAGTCATCTGCATCCAGAAACATTATATAGCCACCGTGGGCAGCCAGCAGACCATGATTTCTGACTGCCGCCGGACCTTTTTCTGTTTCTTGCATAACTCGTATTCGTACATCTTTCTTTTCATATGATTGGCAGATTTCGAAGCTATTATCCATTGAACAATTATCAATCAGAAGTAGTTCCCAGTTGTTATAGTTCTGAAAGATAACGCTCTCTATCATTTCAGGTAAATATGCTTCTGCATTATATACCGGTACAATGATCGAAACCATCTGTTCTTGTTTGTTTTCATCCATATCAGTTCGTCCCTTCTGTATATAAAGAGATTTCAGCTCATTACCATTTTAATGTTACAGCTTGTAATATCATTATAAAGCATTTTACTATTTTCGACAATTCGATATTCCAGGCAGATTTCATTGATGGATAGAAAAACAAATCTAAATTAGTTCTGATCCAGTACGGACTGGATCTGCTTCATCAGCTGATCGTAGTTTGACTGATCATCGATTCCGCCCATGAAAGGCTCGCCAACGATATTTCCGTCTTTATCTACGAGAACTGTTGTAGGGAATGCCATGATGTTTCCGGCGTATTTTCCAACTGTTGAATTGGAATCGAAAGTCAGGTTCTTGTAGGAAGCACCCTGAGCTTTCAGGATTTCTTTTGCTTCTTTGATTCCAGCCTCATTGTTGTCTAAAGTGTCAGTGTTGATACCTACAACTTCACCGCCCATTTCTTTGAGCTTCTCATTTAATTCATTCAGTTTGGAAAGCTCTCCGACGCACGGCTTGCATCCACTGAACCAGAAGTTTACAACTGTAACTTTGTTTTTAGCAAAAAGGCTGTCGTCTACATCATTGCCGTCCAGATCTTTTCCTTTGAAACCTTTGAATACACCTGTGGACTCATCTGATTTAGAGGAAGCGTTGTCGGAGGATTCGGATGCAGCGCTCTCTTTCTCGAGTTTTGCAATCTCTTCTTCGATACCGCGAATTGTTTCAATGTCTTTGCTCAAAGTTTCATATTCTTCTTCAGAGAAAGAGTCTTTATTAGATTCAACTGTACTTGCAAGAAAGTCAGCATAGTTTTCGTTCATGGCATCACCGTCAGTGTTCTTGTTCATAAGACCAAAGACTTTGTCCCATGCATCTTTGTGATCAGCAAAAAGCTGGTTTTCCTGCTGGTAAAGGTCGTCCAGTTTTTTGTTCAGCTCGTCAGTGCTGCCCGTTTCTGTTGTGGAAGAAGATTCCTGTTTTGTATTGGTTGTTGAGGAAGAATTTCCGCAGCCTGTAAATGCAAAAAGTACAGAAATGGCAAGTGATGCAGCGATTACCTTTTTTAATTCATTGCGTTTGTTCTAAGTGTTTTGTTTTCATGATTTTAAATCTCCTTTAAATTACTATTTTATTAGTTTTTATTTTCAGTCCTTGTTTCTTAGTTGAAAATCCGTAATGATAGCAGATTGCATCAGTCGGACAGGCTTTCATACATTCTCCGCATCGGATACACTCCGGATGGTTTGGTGTGTCTACTACATTGACATCCATCTTACAGACACGACTACATTTCTGGCAGCCAACACATTTCTCATGATCAACCTGAATCTTAAGAAAAGATACCTTGTTAAACAGTGAGTAAATAGCGCCCAGCGGGCAGATCCATTTACAAAATGGACGGTAAAACAAGATGCTCAGGATGATGACAAGCGCAAGAATCGTGAATTTAAATGTAAATAAATGTCCAAGCGCGGAACGGATTCCTGAGTTGGCAAGTGCCAGCGGGATTGCGCCTTCAAGTACACCCTGTGGGCAAATGTATTTGCAGAAGAAAGGATCTCCCATACCAAGTGAATTGGTTACAAATGCCGGAAGCAGTATAACAAAGACAACCAGAATCACATATTTCAGATACCGCAGAGGCTTCAGCTTTGCGGTGGAAAATTTCTTACCCGGAATCTTATGCAGCAGATCCTGGAACCATCCAAACGGACAGAGAAATCCGCAGATAAATCGTCCTAACAGAACACCTAACAAGATGAAAAATCCAGTGATGTAGTAAGTGAACTTAAATTTGGAGGATCCTACTACAGCCTGAAATGCTCCGATCGGACAGGCGCCTGTGGCGGCAGGACAAGAGTAACAGTTTAGTCCCGGGACACACATCGTCTTTACATTTCCCTGATAAATTTTCCCTTTGAATAGATTCGGGATATGAATGTTGGTCAGCAGCGTTGCAGCTGCCTGGATCCATCCGCGGAAGCGGACCAAAGGGTTTTTGCTTGATTTCATTTTCTTATCCAATTCCGACACACTCCATACATAATTTTATTGCCTTACTAAGTACAACCGCTGCTTCTCCGCGGAAAATCCCGACAAGGAAAAACACCAGACCGGCTGCAAGTAAAAGAATCTGTGTTGCTTTTTCAGATTTCATTTAGATACTCCTTTCAATGTTCAAAGTCCGTTTGTTGTTACTGTTCACTCCCGTGTCAATCACTCCGCTGATTGACACGGAGGATGCATGTTTTGGCTTGAATGCATCTCGCCCCATCGCCAAAGGCGATTTAAAATGGCGAGATGCGTTGCTGGTCGCACATCGTGTGAACAGTAACCGTTTATTGACCTTTCGATGTTTGCATTATACAATAGAGGGTGTAAAATTCCTGTTAAGAAAATGGAGAAAAATAAATTGAGATTATTAGTTGTTGAAGATGAGAAGAAATTATGTGATATGATTGCGAAAAGTCTGCATCAGGCAGGTTATGAGGTAGACACGTGTAATGACGGAGAGGAAGCACTGGATATGATTTATGCGGAAATGTATGATCTGATCGTGCTGGATCTTAACCTTCCGGGGATGGATGGAATGGATATTCTTCGGGAGCTTCGCAAGGAAAATGAAGAGACAAAAGTATTGATCTTATCTGCGAGAAGTCAGATTGCAGATAAGGTTGACGGTCTTGATGCGGGGGCAATGATTATATGGAAAAACCATTTCATCTGCAAGAGCTGGAAGCCCGTGTGCGAAGCCTGACAAGAAGAAAGTTTGTACAGAAAAATGTACTGTCTTGAATGTGGCAGTCTTCGTTTTGATACAAAAGAAAGGACTGCATATGCAAAAGACAAGCCAGTCGCATTGACAAGAAAAGAGAATGGAATTCTGGAGTATCTTCTTTTGAATCAGGGAAGACCGGTCAGTCAGGAAGAACTGATTGAGCATGTCTGGGATTATTCTGTGGACAGTTTTAGCGCTTCAATCCGAGTGCATATGTCTTCTTTGAGAAAAAAACTGAAAGCAGGACTCGGATATGATCCAATCGTGAACAAAATCGGTGAGGGGTATAAGATATGGGGAGATGGCAAAGCATGAAAAAAATATCACTCCAGTGGGAATTAACACTTCTTACAACAGCGTTGATCACCATATTATGCGGATGCCTTTACCTTTTTTTTTATATAAAAACGGAGTCCATTATTTCGATACGCTTCAGACATCTATCACAGATCAGGGCATAGCGCCGGAAGCGGTGTACATTGATATTCCGGATAATGAGTGGGATGATTTTGCAGCGCAGTTTGCCACGAAGGTTTATAATTCGAAATCAGATTATAGAAATAGAAGTTTGTTGATCACTGGTGTTGTAGCGCTGATTGGCGGAGCAGTAACTTATTTTGTCAGTGGCCGCGCATTGAAACCACTCAGAGAATTCTCAGAAACGGTAGAAAAGGTTCAGGCGCAGAATCTGACAGAGTATACGATTGAAGGAAAAATAAATCGCAGAGTTGGACCGACTTCGTACATCTTATAATAAGATGCTCCTGCGACTTTCGGAATCATTCGAGACACAGCGTCAGTTTACAGGGAATGCAGCACATGAACTCCGAACCCCTTTGGCATTAATGCAGGCACAACTAGATCTCTATCATGCGGCGGAGAATTCAGAGAACGAAGCAGCTGCACAAGAGACGATCCAAATGGTAACAGAGCAAAATGAACGCCTTAGCAAGCTTGTCAGAACGCTTTTAGATATGAGTGAGCTGCAGACGGTAGCACGTAATGAAAAGATTGAAATGCAGGGGCTGATAGAGGAGGTGCTGGCAGATTTGGAACCGCTGGCGCAGGAAAAGAATATTGAACTGATACAGAAGACACAGAATTCATCGGATGGAAGAACAGATGGAACAGAAGAGTCGTTGCTGGTCGCATGTAGTGTGAACAGTAACGAAAAGCCAGAGGATGAACTGATATTGACAGGAAGTGATATTCTGATTTATCGGATGATTTATAATCTCGTTGAAAATGCAATTAAATATAATCGGGTAGATGGAACCGTTACAGTATCGGCGAAGAGAGAGAAGAATGAAGTTGTCCTGACAGTTGCGGATACTGGGAATGGAATTGATGAGACATTTCGAGAGCAGATTTTTGAACCATTCTTCCGGGTAGATAAGTCAAGAAGCCGTGAGCTTGGCGGTGTGGGACTTGGACTTGCGTTAGTGCGTGAAATTGTGCGGGTGCATGATGGGAAGATTGAGGTTCGCGGAAATGAGCAGGGCGGAACGACATTTGAAGTGAGAATGGGGATGGGATGGAATAGAAGAATAAAATAGGTAATTGCGAAACAAGTTCGCAATCTCGATAAAAAATGCGGTAAGAATCCTGCATCGCAGGATTCTTAAGATGAAAAGTAGGTGTTTCTAAATTTGGACATGATCAAAAGACTTCCCAGATAAACTGCGAAGAAAAGATCGTATGGATCTGAAAGCAACGAGAAGAGTGACTATCGCAGGAGTCCTGATGAACATAAGCCTATTGGATCACATCATCATAGGTGCGGATGGAAGATAGTGCTGAATTTATCATCACTCTGATTCGTATAAGTAATATTTTGGTCACCGTCTAACATGAAAAAATATGCCTTTTCATCATATCCTTTAAGGTTTAACATTGAATCTAATTTCGCATTGTCATACACAGCTCCAATTTCATACTAAATACACACTCCGTTTCTAACTCAAGTCCATCCATTGCCTGTTGAAATCCAAGCCTAATACCGTCTAAACCAACGAATAAATCATTCGTGGCATGAGTAATCCTCATTCGTTTTGGTTCCACTAAACTATGAGATGGGGGAGCCCCCTTTTTCAAGGAAACTAATTTTGTGACTATTTCACAATTGAAATGTAAACGTTTTCCCGTATGATAAATGTATAGAATTCTTCCGGAGGAATTTTAAATATGGAAAATATAGACATTAAATTTATCGCGAAAAAAAAGCGAGTGTTCGATTGCTACGGTTTCTCGTGTGATCAATCGTTCCAAACCAGTCAGCGAGGAGTTACAGAAAAGAGTAATAGATACGATCAGAAAGTACAATTATAATCCAAGCATTTACGCGCAGAATCTGGCGGGTAAAAAGTCAAGACTACTTGGTTTTATAATGACAAACTACATCAATCAATATCAGCTGCTACTGTTTCGTTATCTGAATGAGTTTGCATGCAAGATGGGGTATGGTTGTATTATTCGTTATTGTAATTCTGGATTTGAGGAAAAACTAGAGGTATTAAGAGAACTGGAAATCAGGGGAATCGAAGTCTGCTTTAGCCTTTTTCTGCTTTCGCAGGAAGAGGAAGCGTACATAAAAGAACATTTCAGAATTAAAGTCTGCCATATGCAGTCACCGGAAATGCGATTGAACATCATAGAAAAAAACGAAAGTTCTGTTTATGAGGCTGTGTGCTATCTTGCTCAGCTTGGTCACAAACGAATTGGAGGCATTTTTTGTATTGACGAAATAGATGATAGTTTCCTCATGGCAAGGAAAAGAGGCTTTTTAAAAGCTATAAGTCAGATAAATCTCGATCAAGATGAATCTCTGATCGGCCAGCTTCATGGAGAATGTGAAAAAGACAGTGTGATTTCTGTGATAGAAAAGATATTTGTACCTCAAAAGCCGCCAACGGCATTGTTTTGTTATAGCGATGAAGTTGCGATCGAGGTAATGTCCTGGATCATGAAGCAGGGTTATAGAATTCCAGAGGATATATCTGTGCTTTCATTTGACGGTATTCCGTTTGCGGGACGCGTAACGCCATCTTTGTCTACAATTAGCCAGCCAGTAGAATATCAGGCAAAATGTATTATAAACGGCATGTTGTATCTACAGGATGGAATAGAAAGACCATGCGATGAAAAGGGAAATGAATATCTTCTGCAGATTCGGGACAGTGTGGGGGTTCCTAGTCATTAAAAAGATTGGAGGAAAAATATGAAAGCGAAAAAATTAATTGCTACTGGTATTGCAACATCAATGTTACTGCTGGCGCTTACCGGATGCGGAGCAGGTGGAAATAGTGGTAAATCCGCAAAAGATACAGATAAAGGATCAGTATATTTTCTGAACTTTAAATCTGAACTTTCTTCTGAATGGGAAGAAGTAGCCGGAACCTTTACTAAGGAAACCGGAATTGATATGAAAGTAGTTACTGCGGGAAGCGGAACCTATGAACAGACATTAAAATCTGAGTCTTTACCAAAAAAGAAATGCCGACTACTTTTTAACGTTAACGGTCCGATTGGATATCAGACATGGAAAGACTATTGTGCTGATCTAGAAAGATTACAAAACTTTA
>ENA-OQJY01000121-OQJY01000121.1-human-gut-metagenome-genome-assembly--contig:-NODE-121-length-11222-cov-2.918792_pt1 | contig 11222 bp, 10 predicted proteins | sample MGYA00242643_ERZ504788 | MGnify/ENA primary metagenome ERZ504788 (study PRJEB26092, sample SAMD00036361) | human gut metagenome | host: Homo sapiens | study: EMG produced TPA metagenomics assembly of...
AACTCCGGAAAGAAGCCTTTCTGCTGCCAACGCTGAAACCATGCTTATCACTCCGTCGAGCACAACAGGAATATGGTATAATGCACCGCCTATACACACTCCGACAAGTCCTGCAATATCAAGTCCTCCGACTGTCATAAGTATCTCAAAGGTGTCCTTATTATATAAATCATACTTTTCTATTGCGCTCTCAATTACACGGATTTTTCTCTCAAGCCCACTGTCGTTTAGGCCTGCTCCTCTTCCTGTCACTGTGGCCACATCGCACCTTAGCATGGCGGCTGCCATTGCCGCGCTTGTGGTGGTGTTTCCTATACCCATCTCACCGGTTGCAATAATTCTGCAGCCGTCTGCCTTACACCCACGCACTATTTCTATACCTGCTGCAATCGCTTCAAGTGTCTCAGTCCTTGTCATGGCAGGCTCTTTTGCAAAGTTTCTCGTGCCCATGCGCACCTTTCTTTGAAGCAACCCTTTAACACTCTCGTCACTGTTTATTCCTATATCCACAGGAATTGTATCAACCCCTGCAGTCATTGCCATGCGTCCGACAGATGAAGCCTTCCTTGCCATAGATTTTGCAACTGCAAGTGTCACCTCCTGTCCGGACTGGCTGATGCCCTCAGCAACCACACCATTATCCGCACACATCATTATGACCGCCTTTTTTGAAATATCTATATTTTCATCTCCCAAAACAGCGCCGATTTTGGCCGTTAATAGCTCAAAATCACCCATGCCGTCGAGCGGCTTTGCCACGGAATCCCAGTTTGAGCGTATTTTTTGTACATTTTTTCATCAGGTGGAGTTATTTTAATTTTTTAATTCTTCAATTGTAAAATGGTCAGAAATAATATTATTTTCAATCATATCTTGCCTCACGAAGCATGCCGTACACTGCATCCATATCCAGATACTCCCTCAGTGTATCCGCAAGCCTGTCATACTGTTTTTCTTTGAAGCTCTTATAGCTTAAAATAGTGCTGTCATTCACATCAATGCCCTTTTTATCGGCAATATAATCCACTATCACTCTGGCGGCCTCTGCAGTATCAAAAATGCCATGGATATACGAGCCATACACATTTCTGCCATCAGATATGACATTATTTAACTCATTTTTCCTGTCATAACAAGCCCCCTGCTCATCTGAAGCTGCGCTATATGCGCTCTTACCCATATGTATCTCATAGCCCAGAAAGTGACAGCCTGAAAGCCTGCTCAATACACCATCTACATGTGCTATTTCACCGCTTGTCTGAAGCCGTGTCTTGCTGTCTTTTAGAACGGTATCTATAGGAAGAAGCTCCATGCCACGCATATATCCTCCCTCCTCGACACCGTCGGGGTCGGCTATTGAACCCCCAAGCATCTGATAGCCTCCGCATATTCCAAAAAACAGGTATCTCACAGGAGAGCTTTTTGACAGCGGCCTCAAGTCCGTTTTGTCTCATCCACAAAAGATCCCCCATCGTATTCTTGCTTCCCGGCAGAAATACTATATCCGGATGACGCAGCTCATTTACTGTTGACACATACCGCACTGTTACCTCGGACATCTGCTCAAAAACATTGAAATCCGTGAAATTTGATATTCTCGGATATCTGATGACCGCTATATCAATAAGTCCATCTGTCTTTTTGTCAAAGCGCTCTGTCAGGCTGTCCTCATCCTCAAGCTGTACATCCATATATGGCACCACTCCGGTGACAGGCACCCCGCCTCTCTCCTCAAGCATCTGTATCCCCGGGTCAAGGATCGTCTTGTCTCCACGGAATTTATTGATAATAAGCCCGCAGACACGATTCTTTTCCTCATCGGTTAAAAGCATAAGTGTACCAAGCAGCTGCGCAAAAACGCCACCTCTGTCGATATCACCCACGAGCAGCACCGGTGCATCCACCATATGCGCAAGCCCCATGTTTACAATATCATTTTCCTTCAGATTTATCTCCGCCGGGCTTCCGGCGCCCTCAATCACTATGATATCAGCATACTCCTCAAGCTTTTTAAATGCCTTTTTTATATCCGGTATGAGATTTTTTTTGTATGCAAAATACTCTCTCGCCGGCATGTTCTTAAGCACCCTTCCGTTTACAATCACCTGTGATCCTGTATTATTTGTAGGCTTTAAAAGAATAGGATTCATGCACACCATAGGCTTAATGCCTGCTGCCTCAGCCTGCATCACCTGTGCCCGTCCCATCTCAAGTCCTTCGTCTGTTATATAAGAGTTGAGCGCCATGTTCTGTGATTTAAACGGTGCCACTCTGTATCCGTCCTGTCTGAAAATACGGCACAAGCCCGCGACAAGAAAGCTCTTGCCTGAGTTGGACATTGTACCCTGTACCATAATTACCTTTGCCATATCTATACCTGCTGTCTGAATTTACGTGGTAGTCTGTTGCTTTATCATGAATATTAAACTGTAATGTGAACAGTAACTTCCTTAAAGCTGTGCCAATTGTTCCTCAAGAAAAGGAATTTTTATAATTTTTCCTGTAGAGACTGCATACTCATAAAGCCTGCTGTTAAACTGCTCATACGTGCCAAACTCTGTTCTGTCACATATAACGCCCTCGCATGCATCAATAAGCTCCTTTGCCTTTTCAATAAGGGCATCGTCTACAGGCTCAAAGCTCCTTGCGCTGACAATCTCAGCAGAAAGCGCCTTTGCCGCAGGATAATCCAGATCATTTTCATAGATGATTCCTGTCGCAAACGGGATACCCTTTCGCTGTAAGCTCCTGAAGCTTTTTCTGCCCAAGCCCCCTCCTGCTATGACAAATATCCTCGCCATTCCATCCGGTTTTTCCAGCTCTAAATCCTCTCCTGTTTCGTCAAAGCTTCCTGCCGTAATTCCAAAAAGCCCTGAAACATATTGGTCAGTAAATACCTCCTCGGGAGTTCCGTATCTGTCCACATATCTGCCATCTATACACAAAATATGGTCTGACACACGCTTTGCCATATCAAGCTCGTGAAGCGACATGATAACCGTAAGATTCTTCTGTCTTTTAAGCCTTTGGAGTATTGATAAAAACTCAAGCTTGTACTTTATATCAAGATATGAGGTAGGCTCGTCTAACACTATAATCTCCGGCTGTTGACATATAGCCCGTGACAGCATGACGCGCTGCCTTTGACCATCGCTTATCTTTGTAAAATCCTTATCTTTTATCTGTGATACATTGACCAGCTCCATCGCCTCATCCACAGCCTTTTTGTCCTCATCCGAAAGTACTCCGAACCGGCCTGTGTATGGATATCTGCCCGTCGCAACCACATCATAGCAGGTCATAAGCTCCGTCTTTAGCTTATCGGTGAGCACAACAGCCATTTTTCTTTGCAAATTCATTGCCATTCATCGTCACTACATCACTTTTATCAAGATATATCGTACCGCTCACAAGCGAAAGCTGTCTTGCAATACTTTTTAAAATAGTCGATTTACCGGCACCGTTTGGCCCGACTAATGTGAGAATCTCTCCCCTTTTCAGGGAAAAATCAATATTTTCAATAAGCGGCCTGTTATCATATCCAACGGCCAGCTTTTGAGCAGTAAAATAATATTCCATCAGACTATTTTTCTCCTTGCTGCGTCTTATCATGATAAACAGCACTACCGGTGCACCAAATACTGCCGTAACCGTGCTGATACTAAGCTCCGTAGGCGCAAACATCATCCTCGCAAGCAAATCACAAAACAGGCAGAACACCGCTCCCCCAAGGAAGCAGGCCGGTATCATATATATAGGCTTTGTGCTCTTTAGCATGCTTTTTACTATGTGTGGCACGGCTATTCCGACAAACGATATCGGTCCCGCAAACGCCACTATACATGCGGAAAGCAGACTTGAAAGCAGAACCAGAAGCACCCGGATACGCTTTATGTTTACACCCAGATTTACGGCATATGACTCTCCGAGCTGATATGCCATAAGGGGCTTTGACATGAGAAAAACAAAGATAAATGTGATTCCCACCACGATGCTCATCACCCCAACGCTGTCCCAGGTCATACCCGAAAAGCTTCCCCTTGACCAGTTATGCAGGTTTACTATGTCGGAATCATCTGCAAATGTCACCACAAACTCAGTCACCGCAGAGCATATGTAGCCAATCATGACACCGCTCACCACAAGCATTGACATGCTGCTTACCTTTCTTGAAATGATAAGCACAAAGCCCATTGAAAGCATTGCTCCCCAAAACGCTGCTGCAATCATGGCCAGTGAGCTCACACGTATGGCATTTCCAAGTAAAAATACCATAACAAGTGCCACGACCATTTTGGCTCCCGATGATATGCCGAGTACAAAAGGTCCCGCGATTGGATTATGAAAAAAAAGTCTGCAAAAGATAGCCTGCAAGCGCTAACGCCCCGCCCAGTATCATCGCTGCGATAGCTCTTGGCATGCGGATATCCCACACAATACGTCCTACCCTGTCTGAGTGGTCATAAAGTGTTGCAAATGCAGCCTTAAATGATATGTGTACAGTTCCTATACACACATTCATGATAAGCAATATGATAATTAAGATTATAAGAATAATAAATGTTGTAAAACACCTTATTTTTCTGGTTTTTTCCATTTTGTAGCTCCGATTTTTATCTTTTTGTGCTATTGATTTTCCTGCATTCTGTCATATCCTGTAACAATTCAGCCCACCACACACATTCCACAAATCACAGTTATTTGAGCTTAAACAGATATTTCATATCACTGTCGGGTGCACCTGTAATCATCGAATGCATATCATCAATCATATACCCGATGGACATAGACTGCTGATACATATCGTTCGTGGTGCAAAATACATTGCCGTCTTTGACTGCCCTAAAATCAGCAAGCACCGGGCACTTGTCCAAAAGCTCATTCAGATTCTTCACACCGCCGTCTATCGCACTGTTATATATCAGATAGTCAGCATCTATTGCTCCATTGTAGAAATCCTCTAGCTGCATATTCATGGTTGACCTGCCTGTATCGTCGTCATTTGACGCATCAAAAATATATTTTCCGCCGGCAAGCGAAATCATCTTTGGCACATAATCTGTGCTTTTGCGCACCTGAACCTGTCCATTGGATGTGATATAGAAAAATGCAACTGTCGGTCTGCTATCATCATTTGTAGCAGTATCTGTCTTTGCGATGCGATTTACAATATCCACCTGCTCATTAAATAGCTCATCGGCCTTTTCATCCCGGTCTGTGAGTGCTCCGAAAAACTTCACCCACTCCACTCTGCCGAGCGGCTCCTCCTCATAGCTTGAGTACTCGATTATTGAAGGGATATCAAAGCTTTTAAGCTTTTCAGTTACCTGCGGCGAATGGGTAATCATAGTATTTTCTATGGCAAGAGAACAGTTTTCTGACACCAAAAGCTCATAATCGGGCTTTGAATATTTGCCGGCATAAAGCATTCTGCCACTTTCAAGAGCCTTACTTGCACTGTCAATGTACCAGCCATCACTGTCAAGCCCCGAAAATTTAATAGTGTCCACTGCATCAAGCTTGTCAAACATATCCATCACCCCTGATGCGACCAGATACAAATCACTTACAGGCTCCTTCAATACAATGATATCCTTGTCAATATCCTTTGGAGTCTTTCTGCCCTTTGGCACGGTAAGTATTTGGGTACCGTCCTTCGTAGTAAGTATCTTGTATCCACCCTCATAATAGTCAACAGAAAAATTACTTTGCATATAAAAGCTTCATACTGCTCTTATATATAAGACCGTTTTGTATCTCTGCCTCAGCCTTCGATTCGGTATTCCCTGAATCGGAAGAAGGACTGTCACAGCCTGACAGCCAGAACAGTCCTATAATTGATATCAATATATATATAATTATCTTTTTTCTTCCATGCATAGCTTAATTATTCTCCATCCTCACCAAGCACCTCTGTAGCAGAATCTGAATGGAAGGTGAGTGTGTACTCAACCTCGTGCGGCTTGCTCATAGCAACTGTATCTCCGATAACCTGCATAGGTGTATCAAGCTTAACCGGAATTTCAAATACAGAATTGCCGTCTGTATTTACAGGCATGTATTTCTGTCCGTCAACTATCATATAGTCATAGTTTGGACTGCTCCACTGCACTGTTGCAGTAGCGGCTCCACCGCTTATAGTCACCTCAGCCGGTGATGCAATGCTCGCCTTACCGCTTCCGCCCTCGAAATCGAGATTGATATTGTATGTTCCGTCAGGAAGCTCTTTTCCAGCACTCTCCGATATGCTTGCATCTGCGTCCGCAGGTGTGGCATTTGAGACTTTTACCTTGTGGTCATACCATTTGCCCTTTGTACCGATAAGTGCAAGGTCAAATTCCTCATCCAAAACAGGAACCGGTATATCAAACGCATTGACCTCCTCAGTTGTGCCATCGCCACAATCGACAGTCTCTACAGTTGGCTCTAAAAGCTCAGCCTTGTCCTTTGAGGCATCCTTTGCTGTTCCCAAAAAGAGATTTACAATGTGTGTGGATGTAAGAGCAACATGTATTGTTGCCTTGCCATCCTTCACGGTGAGTGTACCTTTGTTGTCATATGCATCATTCACATGAAACATTGAGCTGTCTGTAGTAAACTCTGCTGTATATGTACCATCTGAAAGTGCTATCTTTTCTGTTTTTTCAGCCTTTTTTGTGCTCTCTGTCGCGTCCTGCACTGCTTTTTTGCTTTCTGTTTCAGCTTTTGCATTCTTATTACCGCAGGCTGCCAAGCTCATGGCACAAACCAGTGTCATTGCAACGATATAAGTAAACTTGTTTCTGAATAATTTTCTCATGTCTGATATACTGCTCCTGTTATTTTATAGCTTCCCCACTATACATTTAAGTAACTGCTACTTGCCCATAGCAGCCGCTGTATGCTCAACATAAAGCTTCTGGATACCCTCAATCTCACCAAGTCCGTTAATCTGTGTATCGATTTTATCAAACTTTCCTGATGCCTTAAACTGTGAAAGCCATGAATCATCATCACTTCCTGCCATATCATTGTTGGCATGGTCTCCTGCAACAACCATAAGCGGACGAAGAATGACGTTCTTGTAGCCAGCGGCTGACACCTTCTCAATGACAGACTCACATGATGTATCCTCCGGCTCACCCTCTACAGTTCCGATAAATACGTTCTCATAACCCAAATCTGTCATCTGGCTCTGCATCTGGCTGTATGAAATCTTTGCTGTATGGCTTGTTCCATGTCCCATAAATACAAATGCTGTGCCCTCTTCCTTTGCAGCATCAAGGCTGTCATAGCCTGCCTTTTCTACCGCTTCCTCTGTAAGAATTTCTGCAACAGCCTTTTTATCCTCATTTACAACTGTTGCATCACTTCCAACCTCACCGAGGAGTGGCTCTGCAATCTTTACAGACTCAAATTTATCCTTATACTTTTCTACAGCCTCTGAAAGCTCATCATACTCTGCGCCATGCATCAGGTGTGTAGGCTGTACCACAAGATTCTTTACACCATTTTTGACTGCACGCTCAAGTGCCTGATCCATATTGTCAATCTTCTCGTCATCTCTTGCCTGTACATGATTGATGATAATCTGTGCTGTGAAGGCTCTTCTGACTGACCAGTCAGGATTTGCAGCTGCTATTGCATCCTCCACACCCTTGATATCAGCCACACGGCTGTTGTTGAAGGATGTACCAAAGCTTACTACAAGAATCTCGTTCTCGCCGATATCATCCTGGTTTCTCGGATCATCCTTTGAAGCATCGCCTGTATCTCTGCCGAAATAGTCAGGATCAGCATTTTCTCCCTCTACAAGCTCCTTCTGTGCGTCTGTGAGCTTGTCCCAGGCCTCCTTAGCCTCCTTGCACTGCTTGTCTGTATCATCTGTTCTCTCCTGCACGTAGATTGCATCGATTAAATCTGCCACATGCATTGCTGCCTCCTGATCTGCGTTTGCGCTTGTCTCACTCTCTGAAGTCTTAGATGCCTGTGTATCATTCTTTGCATCATCTGCCTTGCTGCCACATCCAGTCACTGCTGTCATAGCCATAACTGCTGCCATCAGTACTACTACTAATTTTCTTTTCATTGTTTTCTCCTTTTCATTCTCCTTGCAGCTATTAAGCTGCACATGTTTTAAATATGTAAGACGAAAACATTTAAAGCATCAAAAATAAAAGCTCTTTGTACTATTATGTCAAAGAGCTATACATGTCAAAATCCTTCTAACACAGACTATACGGCTATCATAACCTTGTCTGCAATTATAATTATTTCATCACGTACAGCCAGTTACTCGTGGCTTGAAACACTATTGTTTCCGTACAACACAAAGGCAGGTATCCCGGCTTATATATCATTGCTTCGGCCGTCTTCCCGGTTGCCCAGTGACTTATTGGCCGTCACTCCTTAATTACGGTGACGAGTTCGTACAGGATTTGCACCTGTTTCCCTTTTCACCGGAGCCAGCTTCACATCGCCTGTCATAAATCAGATTCAAATGCTTGTCTGCTCCGACACCTTTATGCTACATATTCAGTTTCTTCGTGCGTTGCTTACGCAATCGCTTGAATTATTATATTACAACTTGTAACATTATTCAACAGATTTTTATCAGACGCTTTACAGACACATTTACAAAAGCGGTGCAAAAAGCTGCAAAATACTCTGCAGCAGCCTGCCTGCAAATGAGATATCATTTGTGCTTTCCTCATACACCTCCTCTGAAACCGCAAACGTCTCTATCGCATCCTCTTTTATTTTTCCGATGCACTGAGTCCTGTACATGTATACAAAATCCTCAAAATTCCAGTACATGCTCCTGAAATCCAGATTGCATGTGCCAACTATCGCAGTATCATCATCTGCCACTATACACTTAGAGTGTATAAAGCCAGGTGTATATAGATATATCCTTACCCCCGCCTCGATAAGAGGTCTGAAATTGGCTTTTGTCTGCAGATAAATGAGCTTTTTATCGGGAATCTTAGGTACAACAATACGCACATCAACACCTGACCTGGCTACCGATATCATAGCATGTGACAGCTCCGTTCCAAGTATCAGATACGGTGTAAAAATATAAACATATTTTTTAGCTCTTGAGATGATACTCACATAAAGATTCTCTCCTACATCATCATGCTCAAGCGGTGAATCGCAAAACGGCTGGACAAAACCGCTTTTCTCTGACTGGCTGAAGGTATTGTGTGGATTCAGATATTCATCATGCACAGCATTGTCCTTATTGATATAATTCCACATCTCAAGGAACATCGTCGTGAAACTGTTTACACACTCTCCCTCTACACGGATACCGGCATCCTTCCAGTAACCAAACCTGATTTTTTTGTTGATATACTCATCTGCTATATTGTAACCACCGGTATGAGCCACACGTCCGTCTATCACCAGTATCTTCCTATGGTCCCTGTCATTCATAATTACTGAAAGCATGGGCTTATATGGATTGAAGCGTCTGGTCTGTATTCCGATACTCTCCATCTCCTTTATAAAATGTGGCGGAATGGCATTTATGCTGCCAAAATCATCATATATGATTCTCACCACAACTCCATGCTTTACCTTTTCTTTGAGTATATCAAGTATCTGATCAAGCATAACGCCACTGCCGATTATGAAATACTCCATAAAGATAAACTTTTCAGCTGACCTTAAATCTTTTAAAATGCTCTCAAAAGCCTCCTCACCTGATTTAAAGTACTCTGTGCAGTCCTCCGCATACAGTGGATATTTCTGATTTTGAGTGATAAGCCTGCTTTGTCTGTATGCATCCATATCTGTCAGTCTGAGTGTCTCATTTAGAAGCTCGTTTTCAGGCCGAAGCGGCGCATATGCTTCCACAATTCTTGCCATTCTTTTCTGTGTCTTCGACGTAAGCTCCGGTCTTCCGAAAAAGAATAGCACGGAATACCAACGATTGGAACACTCAGTATACAAAAATATCCATGACTATTTTTATATACATTTTCATCCGCCTGTTGACAATATAAAGCGAAAGCAATATGGCTGCCACATACAGCAGATCCTGAAACACCCTGCTGGCAACAGATGCCGTATAAAACAAGAAGAACCACCATATCATCTGTATGATTATTATTGTCGAAACGATAAATAGCTTTGAAAGCAGTTTTTGTAATATTTTTCTCATATAAGCCCTACCATGAAATTACAATTATACAACCTAATATAAATCTCTAATACATATTATGATATGAGGGTCAAAAGGTATTTTGCCCCTCATTTATGATTAATCAGATTACTACATGCTACGCATTCCCGTAATCTGACTACACCTCGAAATCCGCTAATTTCCTGCGTCCCCGCAGCAAATTGCTACTTTCTCGGTGTAGTGCGGGTCACTAAGGTATACATCGAATTGCATGCAAGCATGCATCGATGATACCTTTTGACCCTTTAATCATATTATGATATTCTTAAACTATAAGTGTGTTTCCTTATGCACTAATCATATAATAGATTTACGGAAAATAGTATAACATCATAAACCAAATTATATAACATTCTGAAACTAAACCGTTTTTGAAAGGAGAAATCATGCCTATTTATTTTGGAAGCAATTTCGCAAGAGAACCGTTTCAATTCGACTCTGTCGGTAATGACTGGGAGCAGGAAAGCGTTACCCGCCCGGAGGGGTATCCGCTGTACCATTATTTACAGACGAAGGAGGGTGTGGGTGAGGTGACAGTATACAGCAGAAATCAGGCTGTTTCAGACAATATTTTGTCAAACAGTCATACGATTGAGCTGCAAAAGGGGCAGGGGATTCTCATTGCTCCAAACGTGCCACACTCCTATCACAATAAAAACATCTCATCCGGCAATAGCCTGCCCTGGAAAACAGAGTTTGCCACTTTTACAGGGACAATGGCGGCAGCCTTCAGGGAAATGTTTGATGAAAAGGAATACCGGCTGATTGATGAGAATAAGGGGATGGAGGTGTCGGAAGCGATTAACAGGGCTGTAGAAGACTTTAAGGAACGCTCCAGTGATACGCAAATGCTCTCACTCGACTGTTATGGCATCATGCTTTTGCTATCAGACCAGTCTAATCACACACACGATAATGATGATCAAAGCTATGTACGTTTTATAAAGCCTGTTATAGATGCTATAGAGGAAAGCTACATGGACGATATCAGCGCCAAGGAGCTTGCCGATCGTGTATTTGTATCGCAGCAATATCTATCGCGTGTTTTTAC
>ENA-OQJY01000122-OQJY01000122.1-human-gut-metagenome-genome-assembly--contig:-NODE-122-length-11213-cov-2.257081_pt1 | contig 11213 bp, 10 predicted proteins | sample MGYA00242643_ERZ504788 | MGnify/ENA primary metagenome ERZ504788 (study PRJEB26092, sample SAMD00036361) | human gut metagenome | host: Homo sapiens | study: EMG produced TPA metagenomics assembly of...
GTCAGCTATTCAGAATATTTCAGAAGATGTAAAGAAGCAGCTCTTATTGATGGAGTAACCAAGGGACAGATGGTTACAAAAATCATTTTACCTCTGATTATGCCTGCAATTACAATCTGTCTGTTTATGACAACGACAAATGCATTTTAAAATGTTTTGACTTAAACCTTGCTCTGACAGCGGGACTTCCGGGAAAATCGACCTCTCTGGTTGCACTGGATATCTATAATTCATTCTACAACAGAATGGGTTATGAGGGAGTAGGACAGGCAAAAGCAGTGATGTTCTTACTGATCGTAGCTGCAATCTCAGTGACGCAGCTTATTATTACTCGGCGTAAGGAGGTTGAAAACTAATGAAAAATAAGAAGAGTAAAATCATACTGATCTTAATTCTTACTGTAATCTCGGTTTTATTTATCGCTCCGATTGTGATTGTATTTATGAATTCGTTTAAGAGCAAACTGTTTATTAACAGTACGCCGTTTGCGTTTCCTAATGCCGACTCTTTTGTAGGTTTGGCGAATTATGGAGAAGGAATGATCAAGACCGGATTTTTGCAGGCATTTTTTATTACTTTATTTATAACTGTAGCCTCTGTGTTTCTTATTGTTGTCCTGACTTCAATGACAGCATGGTATCTGGTACGTGTAAAAAGTACGTTTTACTAAAGTAATGTACTATCTGTTTGCTTTTGCTATGATCGTACCATTCCAGATGGTAATGTTTACGCTTGTTAAAGTATCAAATATGTTTCATTTGGACAATCTGATTGGTATCATATTTATTTATGTCGGATTTGGTGCTGGATTGTCTGTATTTATGTTTACCGGTTTCATTAAATCAATTCCAGTTTCTCTGGAAGAGGCAGCGATGATTGATGGATGTTCTATTATGCAAATTTACTTTAAAATTGTGTTTCCTGTGATACGCCCGATCATTATGACAGTCGCAATTCTGAATGCCATGTGGATCTGGAACGATTATCTGCTTCCATATCTTGTAATTGGTTCTGAATATAAAACAATTTCTGTGGCAATCCAATATCTCAGAGGTGGATATGGATCAATTGACCTTGGACTTATGATGTCCATGCTAGTACTGGCAATCATACCAATTGTAATTTTCTATATGATCTGCCAGAAATGGATCATACAGGGAGTAATCGCCGGAGCAGTGAAAGGATAAGGAGACTAGAATGAAAAAAGTATTATATGAGGAATTACTTCCGGAAGAATGCGTGCAGAGAATACAGGAGATGCCGGTTGCTTATCTCCCGCTTGGCACATTGGAATGGCATGGTCCACATATGCCTCTTGGGGCTGACGGAATCCAGTCAAAAGAGTTGTTTGTCCGAGTGGCAGAAAAAGTAGGCGGCGTAGTACTTCCGATGTTGTTTATGGGACCTGATCGTGTGTTTTATGACAGGGGGACTGCGTTTTATGGAATGGATATTAATACCGAAGGCGCACTGAATACATATTGCGTCCAGCAGATGAAAGGCAGTGCCTATTGGATGGAAAAAGGTCAGTTTCAGGACAATCTGCGCAGTATCTTTGCCCAACTGTCCAGAGCAGGTATACGTATCGTAGTCGGACATGGACATGGTCCATCAACAAATGCATTTCAGGAACTAAAGGAAGAAGCAGCAGAAAAATATGGCCTGCGCATTTTGACTGCTTGGACATTTGCAGATGATGATCGGTTGAAATATCAGAATGACCATGCCGGAGCGAATGAAACATCTATCGTAATGGCTGTACGTCCGGAGTTGGTAGACTTTGGACAGGTGAAAGAAAATGAAAGTAATCTGATCGGAATCGCAGGACGTCATCCAGTCAGAGAATCATCCGTAGCATACGGAAATGAAATCCTTGAGTATACAATGAAAACACTTATTTCAGGTATTGAAAAGGAGTACAAAATAACTCAAAGAAAGCTAGATGCAAATGAGTTTGAACTGTTTTATGAAAAAAGAATCCTGCTCGCAGGATTCTTTTTTTCTAGCATTTGTTGATTTTTTTTACTAAATTCAAATTTCTTCTCGTAGCAAAGCTACGATATCTGAGTCATTATCCATTGCCGATTTGTCGGTAATTTCTGTTTTCTCCAATTCTTCAACTGAAATTTGAGATTCAGTAATATTGTCTATTATTTTCAAATGAAACACTTCTTTTTTCTCTGCAGCCTACACGTACATTCTATTGTGTTTGTCAACCCTTAAAAAATGGTTAGACCACTTATTGAAAATCTAACCATTTAAGATACGCAATGCTAATCAAATGACATTGGGCTCTGAACAGTTACGCATAAAAAAGGCTGCGCACCTATAGTTCAATATTATTGTTTCATCAACCGATTCCGCCCAGCACTGCGCCGGCAATCAGTGCAACAAGTGCGAGTGGAACAAGGACATATTTTCCAAGTGGCAAGAACCAAGTTCCGATTTTTTTCTCACGTCCAGTATTTACAGCTTTCAGTGCGAATTCTTTATCTGCGATCCAGAAGAACATGATCGCTGCAAGCATTGCTCCAAGTGGGCAGATATAGATAGAAACTGCGTCCATCCATCCGGAGACGATGCCCTGGATGAGAAGTGCGATACAGCAGCCGAATGCTGCAATGATTCCAACAGCTGAGACACGCTTTAATCCGAAACGTTCCTGTAATGTAGCAACCGGAGCTTCGTACAGATTTACAAGTGAACTCATTCCGGCAAAAAGTACGCAGATGTAGAAAATGATTCCTACAATCTTGCCGCCGGGCATTCCGTTGAATACATTGACCAGATAGATAAACATCAGTCCTGGTCCACCGGAAGACAATTCAGCACCGCCGACTGCCATTCCTGGAATGATCACGAAAGCAGCGAGTAAGGCAGCGATTGTATCGAAGATGGCAACATTTTTTGCAGAACTTACCAGGTCTTCAGAATCCTTTAAGTAGGAACCATAGATGACAGTTCCATTTCCGGCAATGGACAGAGAGAAGAATGCCTGCCCAAAAGCATAGATCCAAAGTCTTGGGTCTAAAAGTCCCTTTGGATTGATCGTGAAGATGTAACGATATCCGGTAGATGAACCAGGAAGGGAGAAAATATATACCCCGAGTCCAAGAAACAGTACGAACAATAACGGCATCATTACGCCGTTGGCACGCTCGATTCCACCGGCAATCCCCATTGCCATGATCACAGCAGTTACAAGGACTGCAATTACAAGCCAAAGGTTATTACCAAAAGCAGAAGCAGTACTGTCGAACATGCCTCCAATTTGATTCATATCTTGTTTCATGCCGGCAATCTGTCCGGTCAGCGCAAGGAAGGTATACTTGAAAATCCATCCGACAACAACTGTGTATCCGATCGCAAGTGCGAGAGAGCCAAGAACCGGAAGCAGTCCGATCAATTCACCTGTTTTCTTATTGCCGGTTCGCATTTCTGTACAGACACCGAAGGCTTTGATTGGTCCACCTTTGGCAGCGCGTCCGAGTGCCATCTCTTCGATCACTCCGGTAGAAGCAATCAATATTACAAATAAAATATAAGGAATCAGAAAAGTCATACCACCCCAGTCTGATACCATGTAAGGAAATCGCCAGATATTCCCCATACCGACGGCAGATCCGATGCAGGCAAGGATAAATCCTGTCCGGCTTTTGAATCCGTCACGTTCTTTCTCATGTTTTCCCATGTGTAGTCCTCCTGTAAAAGTGCGTATACTTTTGTACACGAACGTATTGATGTATTATAGCATATTTACATAAAGAAAAGAAGCACCGAGATGATGCTTCTTTTGGTGTGTGCGCCTAGCGGTGCACATTACGAATCATGCAATATGACAGAAAGAAGAGTCCATCCCTTTCTCAAGCAATCCACTTTCAGTAATTGTTTTATAAATAGCATCTGCAAGTGCTGCATGACCGGATTCATCCAGATGCTCACGGTCAATTTCACTTGGAAGAGCAATTTTTGAAGACGTCTAGAAAACCGGCGTGATAATGAGTGGCAACTTTCCGATATTCCTGTGCAAGCTGTCTGGAAACCTGTTCAGACGCAAGATCGAATTCAGGATCAAAGTCGTCATCTCCAACTCCATTGCCAAGATGGATCGGAGAGATGATCAAGAGTTCAAAGGGCTGAGAACTATATTTCTTTGCCTTTTCAATAACCTGAATCAATCCTTTGGCAATCGTTTTGGAAGAAGCATTAAAGTGCGTTTTACAGTCATTTGTTCCTAACATGAGAATCAGAAGATCTATAGGATTGTGAGTCTCTATTGTGATTCCAATCTGGTCTAATCCGCGGCGGCCTTCGCGAAAAGCGTCCGAAAAAATAGTTGTGCGGCCGCACAGTCCTTCTTCGATAATGCGATGTCTGTTGCCGAATTTCTTTTGAAGCAGGCAGGTCCATCTTGTTTTTTCATCAAAGCGTCCGGTTCCATCCGGGCGGTATCCGTAAGTATTCGAATCTCCAAAGCATAAGATATTCATAAGCAAATTCCTCACTCAAACAAAATAACATATTAAACAAGTATGAAAAGTATGATAAAGCATTTCAATGAGAAAGTCAATAGAAAAACCCAATAAACATATGAAAATAGTAGGAAAATAGAAGACGATAGGGGAATGCTCGGGTTATTGGCATATTCATGCCAAAACACCTCGCGGGATAGTGGTGTGTGAACAGTAATTATTGTTCATCGATGAGATGTCACAGGCAGGAAGTAAGCATTGTTTTTGAGAAAATAATTTTGTATAATGAAGTGCAAAGCTGGTTACGATAAGAGATAGCAGCAAGAATGTCGAGGCATTCTTGAATATACGACTTGGGAAGTGAAAGACAAACTATGAAATGTAAATGGATAAAGAAGTTAACAGCAGGAATTATATTTCTTGCGGCAGTTGGAAGTCTGAGTGGCTGTCAGAAAGCAGCGACATCGGAGAATCTGTTCCGCGATATTGAGGTTAATATGACATCAGTAGAATCGGCAGAAGAGAATCAGATCGTAAAACTGCAGATGGGTGATGGAGACAGTGCGATCAGCCAGGAGAGCAATCTGGATATCGAGATGACACGGAATCCGGCATCAGTACACAGAAAAGGTCAGCAGAAGACGAATATGGCCGGAACGAAAGAGACACAGGAGATGGAATCTTATCAGGTGGAAGAAGACGGGAAGACTGTGATCTACAGTGGAACGGATGAAGCCTGGGAGAAGAACGCTGTTGAGGAGAAAGAGACATCTTCACAGCAGACTGTATTGTTTGATGGACTTCAGAATCTGTCCGGAGCATTCAACGTTTCACAGGATCTTGCAACCGTGAATAAGGAAGAGTGCTTTGAGCTGACAGGAACGATCAGTGGAACACAGTTCCAGGAGACATTTGCAGATACGCTGAAAGCTTTACTTGGAGAAGATTCCTCTGATCTGTCAGGCTGGAATCTACAGGCTTCCGAGGATGAGGAAAACAACGAGGAGCTTCAGCAGAAATTGAACAACGTAAAAGTGGACTGTGTGATTGATATTTATAGAAGTAATATACTTCCGGCAAAGATTACCTTTGATCTGACAGATTATTTGAAGGCAGCAGGAGAAGAGAATGCACAGGTGACATCCTATACACTGGAAGTGACATTTGTGTCCTATAATGATACAAAGAAGATTAAAGTGCCAAAGGCTGTAAAGGAGTCTGCGAAGGATAACGGTGAGGACGAAGCGGAGAATAGTACAGATGAAATGCTGGAAGAAGAGAATCAGGAAGCAACGGCAGAAGCAGAAGCCGCTAAGGGAATCCAGTCGGATATAGAAGGTGCCGCACCACAAAGTGAAGAACTTGGAGCAAGCTGGAATTCTTATACCGTTCAGATTAACGGTAAGGTACTGACACTTCCGTGTACGATTGCAGACCTAGAAAGCACTGGACTTACGCTGGATGAAAAAAGCCTTCCGCAGGAGTATGAGATTGAAGCAGGAGATTATCAGAATGCATGGTTCAAGGATGCTTCGAAGAATACGATTATGGTGGATTTGATCAATACAGGGAATGATGTGAAAGAAGCGAAGGATTGTCTGGTCGGAGGAATCTATGTGGAACAGTATTCACTGAGAAACGAAGACCTGACAGTAATATTCCCAGGAGGAATCCAATTAGGAACGGCAATTGATGTCGTTCAGGCAGCATATGGAGAAGCATCCCAACATACAGAATCTGAGCTTGTAAATGTATATAACTGGTATGAAGACGGAAGTTTTTATAATAGTTGCGAGATCGATACGAACAGCACGGATGGAACAGTGAGCATGATGGGAATCAGCAGGTTCGAAGTGAAAAATGGTGAGTAACTGTTACATTCTTGAACTGTGATGAAAAAATAAAAAGAAAATTTGTAAAAACACTTGCATTCCACAAAAACATATGGTACTATATAAAACGGTCACGCAAGAAAGTGATCGTTGAGGCCCCGTGGTCAAGCGGTTAAGACATCGCCCTTTCACGGCGGTAACACGGGTTCGATTCCCGTCGGGGTCATTTTACAGAAAGCATTGCTGGATGTAATAAAATTTAAGATATGGCGCAGTAGCCAAGCGGTAAGGCGTGGGTCTGCAACACCCTGATTCACCGGTTCAAATCCGGTCTGCGCCTCTTAGAAAGTTTGGAAATGATTGTTTCCGGACTTTTTTCTTTATGTGAAAATAAGTATTTAGATACGACAAAATCCCCCATGAGAAGAAGTAAAGATTCTGTCTTCCCATGGGGAATTTTACGTGCAATATTATAGGGCTTATCAGTTAATAAACAAAACTTATGAATTCGCAAGTGCTGTCTGTTTTACATCCGGAATTGCAATCAAAATCGGATAAAGTACAGCAGAAAGGATCAGTCCACCGATTCCCTGGACCAGGTTCGCCGGAACGCTTGCGAATGCACCGGCTCCGTAGATAAAGTACTCGCACAGGCAGTAACCGCCGGCAACGAGAATGATATCAGCAACACCGCCGAGGATGACTGCTGTGTAACGGCTTTTGGAATTCTTACCTACTTTACGGTAAAGAAGGGCGGAGCAAAGGGATACCAGTCCTTTGATCACGAATGTGATCGGAACATAGACAAAATATCCTCCGAGCAGGTCTGCCATAGCAGATCCGATACCGCCTGCGAGGAATCCCCATGCAGGTCCGAGAACAACGCCGGCAAGAATAACAATCGCATCACCAGGGTGAATATATCCGCTTGTTCCAGGAGTAGGAATCTTGATTGACATCGTAGCAACACAGGCAAGCGCTGCGAACAGTGCAGCCATGACAAGTTTCTTAATGTTACTGTTGACTTAGAATTCATAACAAAACCTCTTTACCTTTAAGATTTATCATACTATACAACAGAAGTGGACTATAAAAAAGAGCCACTTTTACAAAAATAAACCATACCAGTTTGAACGGGAGACAAATTTATAAAATCTTAAGAAATGTAGAGAGTATGCTTTAAGATGTTGATGAAATAATAAAAAAGGTTTAAACTAGAAATGTTTGTATCTGTATGGTAACTTTATAGATACTTTGAAAGAAAGTATAGTTTACAACATATGAAAAAGGAGAACTTCAAAGATGGGATATCATTCAATTATATATATATTCTTATTTCTTCCGGTTTGTCTGTTGGCCTATCAGCTTGCACCGGAGAAATGGAGAGGAAGAGTCTTGCTTGCATTCAGCTGGATTTTCTTTTATCTGTTAAGTGGAAAAATTGCTGGTTTATCTTTTTGGGGACAACGCTTCTGACCCATTGTATTGGCATCTGGCTGACTTTGCTCAAAACAGAAGAAGCAAAAGCCGTGGAAGGCATGGATCGGAAACAAAAGAAAGTAATTAAAGCAGAGTATCAGAAAAAGGGAAGAAGAGTATTAATACTGGGAATCCTGATTTTACTTCGGTAGTTCTTGGTTATTTTAAAATATTTTTGATTTCTTTACGTACAAACTTGAGTTATTTATTCGGACATCCGGTTTTGGAAGGATGGAGACCGGAAAAGCTATTAATGCCAATTGGAATTTCATTTTATACATTGCAGGCAATTGGTTATATGACAGATGTATACTGGGGAACCATCCAGGCAGAGACAGAAATCTGGAGAACCGCATTGTTTCTTGGATTCTTCCCACAGATCATGGAGGGACCAATCGCAAGATATTCAGATGTGGCAGGTACTTTGTATACAGGAAAGCCATTGGAATATAGAAATGTGGTCGATGGTTATGTAAGAATCTTCTGGGGACTCTTTAAAAAGATGGTGATAGCAGACCGTATGGCACTGATGGTAAATCAGGTGTTTGACCATTATGCAGACTATCATGGAGCAGTGATTCTTGCGGCAGCGATTGGTTATGTGATTCAGCTTTATATGGAATTCTCCGGTTGTATGGATATCATTATAGGAAGTGGAAAGCTGTTTGGTATCTGCCTTCCAGAAAACTTCCGACAGCCGTTCTGTGCGAAGAATCCTTCGGAATTCTGGCGCAGATGGCATATTACACTCGGCGCGTGGTTCAAGGCATATATTTTCTATCCGGTATCGGTATCCGGATTGGTTAAGAAATGGAACCAGTATGGAAGAAAGCATTGCGGAAAGCATATTACAAGACTGGTGACTTCTGCAATCGCCCTGTTCCCAGTGTGGGTTGCGAACGGAGTCTGGCATGGCGCACAGTGGAACTATATTTTCTATGGAATGTATTATTTTGTATTGATCATGCTTGGGATTGCTGTGGAGCCGGTTCGAGACCATATTTTAGAAGCGTGTCATATTGATCCGGAGACGAAAATCTGGAGAACAATCCAGATTGCAAAGACATGGGTGATTATTGTAGTTGGAGAGTTATTTTTCCGTGCAAATGGATTGAAGGCCGGATGGTATATGTTCTGTAGTATGATAAAGAATTTTGATGTGGGACAATTAACGGATGGAACACTGTATACACTTGGACTTGAGCGGGCAGATTATCTGGCAGTAATTGTAGGTTGTCTGATCGTGGGAGTGATAGGTTCTATGAAAGAGCGCGGAATCTCTGTACAGAAGAAAATGGGAGAACTGGCTGTACCGGTGCGCTGGGGATTGTATTATGCCTTAGTTATAGGGATTTTGATCTTCGCAGCGTATGGGGATGGATATCAGATTCAGGATCTGATCTATGCTGGTTTCTGAGGTGAGAAGAATGAGTAAGATAAAAAGAGGAATTCTCTTTATTGTAATACTGGCAGTATTTTTGGTGACAAGTTCTGTCGGGATGGAATATTATGTGGTGCATCAGCTGAATGGAGAAGTGACCGGAAGAAATCGTCCATTTGCGGCTCTTACAGTTGAGCCAGAAGATACATTGGATCTGCTGGTGGCCGGTGATAGTGAAAGCTATAATTCCGTGTCTACAATGCGGTTGTGGGAAGATCAGGGAATCGCAGCTTATGACTGTGGACAGGGAGCACAGAGAATTCCAGAAACTTATTATATGTTAAAACAGGGATTTAAAGGACAGTCTCCTAAAATAGTTATGCTCGAGACAAATACCTTGTTCCGTGATATCGGTGCAGTGAAAAGTACACAGGCAATTTTAGAACAGATGGGTCAATATTATCTTCCGGTGTTTCGTTATCATAATCTATGGAAGACAGCGGTGGATGAACCGAAAATACATACGAATTACAAGGGGTTTGTGATTCGAGATGAGGTTGCCCCATATGAAGGCAAACCGGATTATATGAAGAAAAAGAAAAAATGTGAAACAATGCCAAAGTATGTTAAAATCTATTTGGAGAAAATTGAAGAACTGTGTGAGAAGAATAACGCGCAGTTATTGCTTGTCAGTATGCCGTCACCGAAGAATTGGAATCATAAACGTCATGCGGAGATGCAGCAATACGCAGATGAAAAAGGAATTGCATATCTTGATTTGAATGAGAAGGTAGAAGAACTGGGTTTGAATTGGGCGGAAGATACACAGGATAAAGGGGATCACCTGAATGTTTATGGGGCAGAGAAGGTGACTTCATATCTTGGAAATTATTTAGAAGATAATTATGAGTTGGAAGATCATAGAAATGATCCGGCTTATGAAGCATGGAATCAGCTGGCGGAACAGTACGAGCAAAATCTTGCAAAGACACGAGGAGAAATAGAAGTGACAAAAGAAACAGGTGTAGAAAAATGATAGCAAAAGAGAAGTTGAATATTTTATGGAGTCTGGAGCAGACAGCGGAAAAGTATGCAGACCGGGTTGCGGTTTCGGATGTGAATCAGGAGCTGACCTGGAAGGAACTTGTGAAGAAAGCTCAGGTAATAGGCGCAGAATTAAGTGAAAAAGTTCAACCGGGGAACCCGGTTCCGGTTCTTTTAGAGAAAAGTTCAGAAACACTGGCAGTGATGCTCGGCATCGTTTATGCAGGATGCTTTTATGTGCCGGTGAACCCGATGAATCCAACAGAACGTCTGAGAAAGATTATGGAGAAACTGGATCCTGAAGTGATTATTTCCGATGAAAAAGGGAAGGAACAGCTGGCAGCTGTTGGAAATGGACTGGAAAATAAAGTGATGGGGCCGGAGGCACTTACGACAGCGACAGGAACGGAATTGTCAGAAGAGCAGTACAGTAGACTGGAACAGATCCAGGGGCAGTGGAAAGAGACGGATGTTTTATACGGAATCTTTACATCCGGATCAACAGGAACACCGAAGGCAATCGTGGTAAGTCATGGAGCAGCCAGCCGGTTTATCCGTCATTTTACAGAAATCTTTGAGATTACATCAGCGGATGTAATTGGAAATCAGGCACCGTTTGATTTTGATGTGTCTGTGAAGGATATTTATTCCAGTATCATGACAGGGGCACAGCTTGTTTTGATACCGAAGGAATATTTTTCAACACCGCCGAGACTTCTGGATTATCTTTGCGATAAGAAAGTGACTAATCTGACCTGGGCTGTTTCGGCATTAACACTTGTGTCTGCGTTGAAAGGATTGAATTACAGAGTGCCGGAATCAGTAAAAAGGGTTATGTTCAGCGGAGAAGCAATGCCGCCAAAACAGCTGCGTATCTGGCAGGAAAAACTGCCTGAAGCAAAGTTTGTAAACTTATATGGACCAACAGAGATTACTTGCAACTGTACGTATTTTCCGATTGAGCGACAGTATGAGGACAGTGAGAAAATACCGGCCGGTAAGGCA
>ENA-OQJY01000125-OQJY01000125.1-human-gut-metagenome-genome-assembly--contig:-NODE-125-length-11080-cov-6.763261_pt1 | contig 11080 bp, 14 predicted proteins | sample MGYA00242643_ERZ504788 | MGnify/ENA primary metagenome ERZ504788 (study PRJEB26092, sample SAMD00036361) | human gut metagenome | host: Homo sapiens | study: EMG produced TPA metagenomics assembly of...
ATCAGCTTTCTTCTCTTCCTGCTTCTCCCCGTGGAAAAACAGATGCTGACGTGGCTGATAGAACTGCTCTTCTAACATTCCTTCCAGCACCTTAAATTCCTCTGCCAGATTTTTTCCATCTTCGATTTCCTCACTGACTGCAAAATAACATTCTGTGTCAAACTGGTGTGCAAAGAACCGATACATTTTCTCTACGATTCCATGATAATCCGCATACTTTTCCGTGAACAAAAAGATGGATTCGTTCGAATTCAGATTCACATAATGAAACTCTCTCTGCACCTCTTCCTTCAGGCTCATCAGGAAATGTTCCTCTCCGTTTCGAAGAATCCATTTGAGGCACTGACAAGAACCATACGGGTAAATTGGGACAGATCATCTTCCATTCCATCTGTAAGTTTCTTAAACTGAACAAAATCTTCCTCTTTTCCCCCATACAGATATTTCAGTAAAAAGTATTTTTTCTAGATAATCTTCTTTCTTTTTCCTGCTGCTCTTTTTTCTCTATCTTGGAAGAAATATTTTCCATCACTCGTTGAAAAGTCTTATGGAATTCCTCCGGATCAACCGGCTTCAGAACATAGTCCACAACTCCATACCGCAATGCTTCTCTTGCATAAGAGAAATCATTATATCCGCTGAAGATCACGATTTCCATATCCGGATGATCTTCTCTCACTGCTTTCGTCAGCTCCAGTCCATTCATATAAGGCATCTTTACATCCGAAAATAAAATATCCACATGGTTTGATTCTAATACTCCCAGTGCATCCTTTCCATTCGTTGCTTCTAGGATCTGGAACTCTCCTTCCTCCCTCTTTAACAGAAAGCGGATTCCCCTTCGCTCCAGTTTTTCATCATCCACGATCAATATTGTAATCATTTCCCCACGCCTCCCTCACGTTCACTTTACATTTTCACTATTCCTTTTATAACGTCCGAAAACAGCAGGGAATGTTCACTCACTCTCTGCTGTTCTTTTTTTAATTTTATAATTCTTATTTTAATTCTATTCTTTTAGACAATGTCCACACTAGCCTTTAACCGCTCCGGCTACAACGCCTTCGATAATATATCTCTGGCAGAACAGGTAGAAGATGATAATCGGCACAATTGCAAGAACCAGAGTTCCCATCATTGCTCCCATATCTACAGAACCGTATCCACCTTTCAGATACTGAACTGCCATCGGCACTGTCTTATATTTTCTCTGATCCAGTACAAGTGATGGAAGCAGGTAGTCGTTCCAAATCCACATTGCCTGAAGAATTGTAACTGTTACGCAAGTCGGCTTTGCAATCGGAAGTACAATTCTGAAGAATGTCTGGATTGGTGTGCATCCATCAATCATTGCAGCCTCTTCAATCTCCAATGGAATGGATTTCATGAACCCGGTAAACATAAAGACGGAAAGTCCTGCACCAAATCCAAGGTAGATCACAACCAGTCCCCACGGATTTCCCATATGAAGCATATTTGCGATTTTGGATAATGTAAACATTTCCATCTGGAATGGCACGATCATTGCAAACAGGCAAAGCATGTAAAGGATCTTTGTAAATTTTGTCTTCACACGGCAGATATACCATGCACACATGGAGCAACATAAGATAATCACTGCTACAGATAAGATTGTGATAAATAAACTCCATCCAAATGCCTGAATCAGCCGTGTCTGCTTAATACCACGGATATAGTTCTCTAATCCGACATACATCTTTCCGGTCGGTATCTCGAACGGTGCTTTACTGATATAGACTTTTTTCTTAAAGGAGTTGATAAATACCAGTATGATCGGATACACATACAGCAGACTGAGCACTGCAAAAATGATTGTTAATAATGTACCATGTTTTTACTTTTTTGTTCATTACTGCTGCACCTCCTTTGATGTTGTCATTCTATTCTGGATCATTGCAATCACTCCTACAATAATGAAGAAGATAACTGCTTTTGCCTGTCCTACGCCTTCCCAACCGGTTCTTCCATAGAATGTATTATAGATGTTCAGGGCAAGCATTTCAGACATCTTGTCCGGTCCACCGTTTGTCAATGCAAGGTTCTGGTCGAAAAGTTTAAATCCGTTTGTAAGTGTCAGGAAAGTACAGATTGTAATGGATGGCATAACCATCGGAATTGTAACATATCTTAAAAGCTGTACTTTATTCGCTCCATCAATCTGTGCTGCCTCGATCAGCTCTCCAGGAATATTCTGGATTCCTGAGATGTAGATGATCATCATGTATCCAACCTGCTGCCAGAGCATCAGGATAACCAATCCCCAGAAACCATATTTTGAAGAATATGTAAGTGTTTTCTGGAAATGTGCCAGAATACCATTTAATAACAGCTGCCATACATACCCAAGTACAATACCACCGATCAGGTTCGGCATAAAAAATACAGTACGGAAAATATTGGTTCCCTTGATATTCTTTGTCAAAAGCATTGCTACCGCAAATGCAAAAATGTTGATCAATAATACTGTCACAATTGTAAATAATGCGGTAAACCAAAGAGAGTGAAGAAAATCTCCGTCTCCAAGGATCTTTACATAGTTGCTAAGTCCAATAAATTTAGCGTCTGTCACCGTTGTGAACTTGCAGAACGAAAGATATACGCCTAACACAAACGGTGCAAGGAAACCTATCGTGAATGCAATCAGCGTCGGCAATACAAATACCGGAAAATATCTTTTTATTGCTTTTTGCATGTTCTTCTCCTCCTGTCTCTCTTTCTGTAAAAAAGCCTGTCTGCACCTTTGTCTTTTTACATTTCTAATTACACAATTTCAGCCTGCCCCCGGTATTCTCGTTGGCAGGCTGCATGATATTTTCACTATTTCACAGCCTTTTTTATCTGCCGGTTCTGTGAAAAAGTCTTTTTTTATTCGTTTTGCTGCTGCGTATTCTTCAGCCCATCCATCAACGAATGCTGTCTGTACACTATCCCATGTACCTGTGCCCTGTGCATAGTTCAGAAGAGCTCCACCAAGATTGTTTTTCCAGTTCTCAGATGGCATTGTTGTAAAGTTCCAGCTTACTGGTGTCTTTCCAGCCTTTGTGTACTCAGCATTTGCTTTTACAAGCGGGTTGTCCGGAAGGTAATCTGAGAAAGTTGTAAACGGTGTTACGAATCCCATCTCATTTGCCAGCATGTCACGGCCTTCGTCGCTCTCAACTACCCATTTCATGAAATCAAGTGTTGCCTGGATATCTTCTTCAGAAGCGTTTTTGTTTACACACCAGTAGTTCTCTGATCCTGTACAAAGTCCCTGATTCTCTTCTCCGTCAACTCCGATGTAGATTGGAAGCATTCCCATATCTTCATCTGCTACTTCGTTATCTTTGATATCATTGTAAGCCCATGTACCATTCTGATAGAATACTGCTTCACCAAGTGCGAATTCGCTTGCTGCGTCATCTCCTGTCTTAGAAGAAATCATAGATGGCTCACATGTAGAGTTGTTCAGATACAGATCCCAGATCTGTTTGTAGTTGTCAAGGTATGTTCCCTTGATAGCATCTGTAGTATCAATTCCGTCTGCCTTGTACTCATAGTAGATTGGCAGGTTTGCAAGGTGAGTCTTGAATCTCCAGTCAGAAGAAGAATCCATTCCTGCTGAAGTGAAAGCTCCTTCTACTCCAAGATCATCTTTATGTGCCTGAATCTCTTCTGCAGCTGTCTTAAGTGCCTGGAAGTTATTCAGCTCATCGATGGATTTGATGCTTGCATCCGGCAGTTCGAAGTATTTGTTCAGAAGTGCCTTGTTGTAGATCAGACCATAAGTCTCAATAACATAAGCGATTCCGTCTACTGCATCACCATCTTTTAATACATAGTCATCAGACTCAACGTCTTTGTAAACGTCACTTCCTGAAAGGTCATAGCAATAATCTTTCCATGTAGCAAGTCCAACCGGTCCGTTTACCTGGAACAATGTTGGGGCCTCGTCTTTTGCCATCTCTGATTTCAGCTGTGACTCGTATGTTCCTGATGCAGCTGTCTGTACATCAACCTGAACACCAGTTTCATCTGTGTACTCTTTAGCAAGTTCTACCCACTGATCAGCCTGCTCTGGTTTGAAGTTCAGATAATAAACTTTTTCCGGATGACTTATCTCCTTTTGCTGCTTCATCTCCACCTGATGTGCTTCCACATCCTGCAAGCATTCCGCCTGCCATTGAAGCTGCAAGTACAAGTGCAAGAATCTTTTTCTTCTTCATAATTGAATCCTCCTTTTATGATTACCTGTCTTTGTTTTTCTTGATGATGTTATTATAAGAAAAAGTTCCAAAATAAGATATAATAAAATTCCAAGAAACATAACACTATTTCAAGATTCTTGTAATTTTTGAAGATTTTGTGTATGATACAAGAGTTCGCCAAGAACCAAAAGTGAAAAATAAAGGTAAACATCGGTGTACAAGGGGTACAAACAAGATAAAATAGAAATGAGGGGCGATAGAGCGGAAATGTCAGATTTTCCACTCTATCTGAACACGGTCGCTGGTGGCCTTGATTGTAGAGATCAAACCATCGGCGGCTTTTCTTTTGTCGTCAAAATCTATGCTGTCCCAGTTGTCGAGATAATAGGATAACTTCTTTATCTGCTGGGGCGATATGGTTTCAACACTCAATTCGGCGATTGCCTTTGAAATGGTCTGGCGTCGGGTGTCCAGTTCTTCAATTTTTTTGTTGGCGTAGGAAAGCAAGGTCGCATTGGCTCCGGTCAGCGTATCCAGCAGCTTTTCAATTTCTGCCTCCACCTGTGCCAGCTCCACTTGATAGGCGGTCAGTTTCGGATTGACCTTTTCCTCTCTGCCGTGGAGTATCTGAAAGTCTTTGAACTTTTCCTGCATGGCCGAGAAAATGAATTGCTCAAATTCTTCTTTGCGGATTTTCCCGCAGCCCGGACAGCCTTTGTTTTCCGTCCGTTTGGTACAGCGGAAATATCCGGTGCTGTTTGGTACATGGGTGGCTTTCAGCGCATACCCACAATGCCCGCATTTGATTTTTCCGGCCAGCCAAGTATTTTTCGGTTTCCGTCCCTGCTGGAAGGTGGTATTTGCCATAAGTTTTTTCCGGCATTTCAGCCATGTGTCAGAGGAAATGAGTGCTTCGTGGGGAGCGATAACAAGTATCTGGTCTTTTAAGCACCTGTCCTTGTCCTCCTTCACATCCCGCCCCTGATAGAGATAGCAGCCGTTTGTTCCGGCAAAGTCGGAAGCGTCATTGACAATCGCTGCGCCCTGGCTCTTGAAAAATTCGTACAGCTCCAAATCGGCCTGTGCGTAAACGGGGTTTCTTAAAAGCTGGGAAAGAAATGTACGGAACATGGATTTGCCATAAATTTTTATGTCATGTTCCTCGAAGTATCGGGTAATATCTCCGAAGGAGGTTTCCGGTTCAGCGTACATTTCAAACATCAGCCGAACATGGTCGGCGGCTACGGGGTCGGCAACCATTTTCTTTGTGCGGATACCCTCTACCACAGTAGGCTCTAACTGATAACCGTATGGTGCCTGTCCGCTCATGTGAAAGCCTTTCAGGCACCGGGAATAGTAGGCGTCTGTGACACGCTTCTGAATTGTCTCACGTTCAAGCTGGGCGAATACAATGCAGATATTCAGCATGGCCCGGCCCATCGGGGTCGAAGTATCAAACTTTTCCGTGGAGGATACAAACTCCACATCGTACTCTTGAAACAGCTCCATCATCGTTGCAAAGTCCAGAATAGAGCGGCTTATACGGTCCAGCTTGTACACGATGACCCGCCGGACCTTTCCCTTGCGGATCTCGCCCAGTAGCTTTTGAAACTCCGGTCTGTCCGTGTTCTTACCGGAATAGCCTTTGTCCTTGAATACCCGGCAGCTCCCGCCTTTCAATTCATACTTGCAAAAGTCGATTTGACTTTCAATGCTGATACTGTCCTTGCGGTCTACTGACTGTCTTGCGTAAATACAATCTTCTCTGATAAATTCCATATTGGGCTCCTTTCCTTGTTGGAATGGAGCTACCAACCTTACAACTATATTATACCATCAGCAGCCCCGGACAACAATGTTGCGAATGATTAGGGAAATCTGTCCCTATATTTGCTGAACACCTCGTAAAGACAACGCTCAATTTCTTTTTTGCGCTGTTCTTTCTCCTTCGGGGGAAGTACCGGCGTGAGGCTTTCCAGCACAATGATCTTCCCTTGAAATGCGACAGACTTTGTTTCTCGTTCATAAGTGACAGCTTGCGTCATTGAAAACCTCCTTTGCGAAAGTGCGTGTATATGCCAGCCTTTCCCACTTGTCCCGTGGGGAAATGTCAAAAGACGGCACCCAGCAGGTGCCGCCCTTTGAGCTTTCTCCACTTCGGGTCAATGTGGCCCGAGGTCAGTAAGGACTGGAAAGGTACTTTTCTTTGGCGTCCTCCACGCTGTTGAGGTCGAATACTTCATAAAGCTGCCCCACAACACGCCGTATATCCTTCTTTGAAAATCCGCAGTCCTCCATTGCCATAATGACATAACCACGGCAGGCGTCATTGCTCCATTCGTCCGGTTCCAAGCCGGGGATCATTCCAAACGCATTTCCCATAAAGTGCTCCTTTTTTGAAAAGATGGGGAGCCACGCCGGATTGGTTGGCCTATCATCAGACAGCATTGCCGGGGGCTCCCCATAGGTTTTCACTTCATTTCAGACACACCGGACGGGCATAGGCTTCATGCCCCATAGTATTTCAACTCTCCCCATTCTGATGGCAAGGCGTTCTCATTGCCTGCGACGGCTCACGGCTTGCAAGGCCGCTTCAACGCTCGGACTGTGACTAAACGCAAGTATCCGGGTTCTGCGCCTGTTCCGGTGGAGCCAGCCTTGCCCCACCTATGGCATGGACCTGTTCGCTCGCTCAGTTTTACAAAGACTGTATTCTCTGAAATCCGAGGTCATGGCGGGTCTGTCACACAGCGCGTTCCCCTTCGTATCCGGGTGTCTTTTTATTCAATTTTCAATCTGCATGAGGCTTGTCTGAACCTCGGGCCATTGTGACCCGAAGTGTTTTGCCTCTCATAAGCCATTTCATTTTCCGGCCTAAATCGGTACGCCTTACAAAGAATTTTTCAAAATTTTTTCTAAGCGCCGCAGACCTCGCTCGATTGCGACACGAACCACTTTTTCATGGACGCCCTCTGCCCGGGCAATGTCCTGTTTGGTCATGCCGAGAATGAAATGAGCATAAATCCGTTTTGCCTGTTTGTCCGGCAAACTGGAAATCGCTGCGTGAAGCTCCTGCATGGTCACTTTCCGCTCATACAGTTCATGGGGCGATAAGGCGACAAAGACAGCTTCGTGCTCCAGCCCGTCGTCCCGATCAAGGGAATAGTAGGCTTTGTGGCGGTATGTACGCAGCCGATAAGCAGCCTCTTTACGCTCAAACTCTTTGAACATTTCTGCAACTTCTTCCGATACTTCCATGAAGCAATCCGATGTATAAAATGGGTAATAGTCCCGCAAATTGATAATAGCCATATTGACCTCCGTTTCGGTTGTTGGTTGACGAGTGACCGAAACGAAGGCGGCGGGGAGCGGCACCGGGGAATGACTTCGGGCCAACATGACCCGAAGCTAACGCATAAGAACGCAAAAGCGCCCGGGCGGCATGAAGCCACACGGACGCATGAAATGACATAATAATTAAGGTTCCAACAAATTTCGCATACATAGCCGGAATAACCCGGAGGCGGAGCTATGCTTTTTTTAACTGATGTAGGTCATGGGTGCTATGAAAAAAGGCAAAAATAGACACGGCGGCAATCCTCCTATATGCCGCCGTGGATTTACACGGTGTTAGGTCGTCGTTGGTTTAGGATAGACGAAAAGAAACGGCGGCTCTGATTTTCTCAAAACCGCCGTATCAGTCGATGATACAGAAAAGCGCACGAAATCCTCTGCCCGTCAGCGGTTTTTTTCTTTTCCCCGCTGTGGAGGCAGATGTTTTGATATGTAGGTATGTTTCATGCCGCAAAGGTCAAAACATACCATGTTAGTCAGTCAATTTGAATTAGAGTTCAATTCTTGCTTTCGATGGCTTATCTTCACAATAGATAACTTTAATCGTTGTTCCCTTGTCAGGGACTTTGTTTCCTGCGCCAATCCATTTTCGGCAGATGTAATCTTTGCCGTCTATCGTATATTTGACCTTGATAGTATGAGGAAAGGCTGCGCCATCCATCGCATGAACGCGGGCAGGTTTACGATTCACTTTTAACCACCATTGTTTTATAACTGAAATTACAGTTCCCATTGTTTCTTTTTCCATAAGTTATACCTCCAATGATATTTTTGATTGATGATACCTATTTTCTATTCAGCCTTTTCTTTGTTTGTAGTAAAAGCGGAACGCTGCTGCGCCGGTGGCCGCCAACTGTACCAGAATCAGCACAGCAAACAGACCGAAGCTCTCATAGTAGAACAGTTCATCCCAAAAATATAGTCTGTTCAAATGATGCCATTTATTGTATTCTAAATTTGTAGGTAAGCTGAACGGGTAACTTACCAAGGGATAGCGGCAACAGATGTCTATCTAACCATACTACCATTGAGATCGAAAAGTATGAATTGAAGAGTACAATAATAGGGTTGATTGAGGATCAACTTTTATTTTTTGCACCTTCATGTTAGAAGCCGTTGTGGACTATTACCTAAAAATAATAGATATAACACAAAGAGAATTATTCAATCTGTCCAAGCATAACAGGAAGGAAAAGATTGAAATTCCATAGGTAGTGGCTTCGTTGACGCGACTAAGTTCAATACGGAAAAATCGGTCTGCAGGTGTGTCAAACAGAAGACACTATTTTTTTATATCTGAGACCGATTGTTTCCGATACAATTTATGGAACATTCAGCACATCATGGACAAACCAAGTCTGAGCCGTGACCATAATGGCAAATGTGCAAATAGCAAAGAGAAGTACTTCAGCCACAGCATTGACACGGCTGGATTGAAGTTGCTTTTTCAGATTGGCAGGCAAGATTCTTGACAGCAGACAATAAACTAAAAATCCAATACAGGCTCCAGCGGTATTTGTCATCAAGTCATTGATGTCGGAAGAACCCCAGCCAAACATCTGGACAATTTCAACAGCCAAAGAAAACAGAAAGCCAGTCAATGCAACCGTCTTCATGTGATGATATTTCTTGTACAGCAGCGGCAGGAAAAATCCCAACGGGACAAACAGAATAATATTCAGAATGGTATCAATTGGCCCAGTTATCATACCGATAAATGGAGTCCAAGAAATGTTCGGGCGAAAGGTCATTGTGCTTGTAAAGCCGATGCCTGTGACGGTCAAAAGTCCGAATAAATAATAACCAAAAACAAACACTGCAGCGGTATGGAGAAAACTTTGTGTTCTCCCCAATTTTTTGAGCCACAAGAAATACAGTACGAAGACTGGAACCATAAACACATACCCACTAATTGAGCGGATGAGAATATCAGAAATTGGTATCATTATTATCTCCTTGTCAAATTCAAATTTATTGCCCATTCCAGCATTGAGCATTTTCTCATAAAGCAAACAGAATACTGTCATTAGTAACGACGGTATTCCCATAATGCTAATCGTAAGTCTAATTGTTCAATGTCGATTAGACATTCACTTTTACATTTTGGACAAAAGAGAGGAAAATTTTTAAGTACGGTATCTTCCCGAATTTTGTCGCGTGTTTTATTCCCGCAGACTGGGCAGCGGATGAACTCTGTTTTCTCCATATTGTTCACTCCGAATTGCGATCATTCTTTTTCTTATCCCGATATTTCCGTATGAGTTTATTACGGATAGGAACGCCAACACCAAGCAAAAGCACAACTGCCAAAATTGTGAAATCCATACAATCACCTCACATTTCTTTGTTCTTCATAATCCGAATGGACAAGAAGATCGAAACCGCATACATCACGACAATAGCAAAAACCGCAAAGAAAACGAGAAGTATCGGAAAAGATTCAACGACTGAAATAATTGATTTCCCGATAGCTGGCATTTTAGAGAGAAGAAGTAAAGTCACCAAAAAACCGGCCACTGGAATATACATAAATACCCGTCCTTTGATTGAGCCGTACTTGTAATATCCCGGAATCTGGAACACAGTATAGAGTGCAAATAAGAATACTCCTGCAATAGCGGCAGTTACAATGTCAAATACGCCAACTGTTTCACCCAGCACTTTCAAGACAAGCGGCTGTGCAATCAAAGAAATAATCAAGGAAAGAAGCCCCATTGCAAGGACGAAAACATAGCGTCCGATCACAAGCTCGCTTTTCCGAACAGGTAAAATACCAAACAGACGATCCATACTGTTTTTTTCTGTGATGGAAAAGGTATATCCCGTCGTCATGGCAATAAAGCACATAGCAAATGATACCCCTGTCAGTAAAGAACGATTGATTGCGGCAAACACAATCGGCAGAAGCAGGGTGAAACAAATTGTCTTAAAATATGGTTTTACCAATGCAATATCTAATTTTGTGGATTTCAAAATATTACTCATAATCGTCACCTTTCTTGCTTGTAAACACTACAATTTCATCAATGGTGGCAGGCTCAATGGTCAGGTTAGGGAAACCGCTAATATCTTCGGTTTTCATCAGTGCCTCAAATCCCGTAGGGAATGTACGAATACCAGCCGCCTTATTTTTCAGATCATCGGACAGTTCCTCAATTCCACCTTTTACAATGCGGAACATATCTACAAAATCATCTTTGCTGCCAGTAAAGAACAACTCGCCATAACTGATGTAGGTAATATAATCGGCTGCACGCTCCAAATCGCCTGTGATATGGGTGGAGAACAAAACACTATGCTCACCATCTTCAATATACTCTGAAAGAATTTTCAAAAGTTCATCTCTGGAAACCGGGTCAAGTCCACTGGTCGGTTCGTCGAGGATCAGCAGTTTGGCGTCGTATGAAAACGCACAGGCAAGCATTAACTTCATCTGCATACCTTTGGAAAGTTCTTTTACCTTTTTGGTTGGTGCAATGTGAAATTTCCGTAACATATCCGCAAATTTCTGGCTGTCC
>ENA-OQJY01000126-OQJY01000126.1-human-gut-metagenome-genome-assembly--contig:-NODE-126-length-11071-cov-1.957876_pt1 | contig 11071 bp, 11 predicted proteins | sample MGYA00242643_ERZ504788 | MGnify/ENA primary metagenome ERZ504788 (study PRJEB26092, sample SAMD00036361) | human gut metagenome | host: Homo sapiens | study: EMG produced TPA metagenomics assembly of...
AGCGGCTTTTATGATTTAGCCACAGCCTATCAGTCAGTGCACGTCAACTATTGAAAGCGCCGTATACCGAACGGTACGTACGGTGCTGTGAGAGGACAGCGGTTAGCCACCGCCTCCTACTCGATTATATAGTTTTAAAACTGTTAAATCATCGCCAGATAAACCGTTGCGAGTGACACAACAATCTGGATAATTGCAAATCTGAAAACGACCTGTGCATTTGACCAGCCGAGCTTCTTTCTGACGTGGTCATGGATAGGAGTTGTGGTATTCTTTAAAATATGTATCTTCAAAAATCTAAGAAGAGAAACCTTTACGAGTCCAAGTCCACCATCGATGATAAGCACGAGACCTGCCAGTATGTAGATGAATGGGCTTTGTGATTTAAGCGCACAAATAGCTATGAATATACCCATGGCTCTTGAGCCCGCATCACCCATCAAAAGCTTGCTTGGTGTGGCATTGTACCACAGATATCCGAGCAGACATACCGCAAATAATAAAATACAATAGTTGAAGCTGTCAGTTATTTTGAGCACTGAATCAAGCACGAAGAAGGTCATTATGGTAATGATGGTAAGTGTTCCGGAAAGACCATCAACACCGTCTGAACAGTTTGTGACATTGATTGATACCCAGACTAAAATGACTGTGAGTATTCCAAACACAACAGGTGGAATATTTACAGAGCCGCCAAATATGGCAAAGGTGATTGTGCTTGAGTTGAAATGCAGATACACAACTGCCACAACAATTGCAACCGCAAAATCAAGTGCGCCCTTTAAATACTCGCCCCATGGCTTTTCTGCCGCATCGTCAAAGTAGCCTGTGAGCATCTCAATAACTATAAGCACAAGATAAATGGCAATCTCCGCATTGATTTGTGAGAAAAGCAGTGCCGATATCACAAATGTGAATATAAAGATAATACCGGCTCCTCTCGGCTTCCCGGCTGAAAGCTTTCCGTCCACAGCAAACTGTCTGCCGAGGTCCTTTGGTAAAAATTTATTTAATTTTGCAATAGCAATACATGTGAGTGCGAATGCAAAAATCACTCCGATGAAAGCTATTATCGACATATCTGCCGAAGTCAAATAAGAAATCATATAGTCCTCCTTTGATATTGTATTACAACCTCATTCATTATATTAGTCTGACAAAAAAAGTAAAGTTTTAACTTGCAATTTTAAATAATTGTGTTATTATACTTATATGCTTTAAAGCGTTGAAGCATTAAAACTTTAAATTGTAACATCAAGCTACAGTAATATTTATATTTGTTACAATAATATTTATACTTGGAGGAAACAAAAAATGGCTCAGAAAGGTGATTTAATGACAGCACGCCCTGATATCCGCGTGCTTGACGCTACCATTAGGGATGGAGGACTGGTAAACAACTTTATGTTTACAGATGATTTTATCAATGCTCTTTATCGTGCAAACGTAAAGGCAGGCATCGACTATATGGAGTTTGGTTATAAAGCATCTAAGGAGCTTTTTGATGTAAATAAATTCGGCAAATGGAAGTTCTGTGATGAGGCAGCTATCCGTGAGATAGTCGGAGACAACAACTCTGATATGAAGATTTCTGTAATGGCGGATGTCGGCAGATGTGACTACAAGAAGGATATTCTCCCTCGCGAGGACAGTGTGATTGACATGGTGCGTGTGGCTACATATGTACATCAGATGCCATCAGCAATCGAGATGATTGAGGATGCCAAGTCCAAGGGCTACGAGGTAACCTGCAACATCATGGCTATCTCAAATACACAGGAATCAGACCTTGATCAGGCACTTGACATGGTTGCCAAGAGCTCTGCAGACGGCATATACATCGTAGACAGCTACGGAGCTCTCTACCCTGAGCAGATTCGCCGCACTGCCGATAAATACACAGAAATTGCTGAGGCAAACGGAAAGTTCGTAGGAATGCATGCGCACAATAATCAGCAGCTTGCATTTGCAAACACCATAGAGGCAGCAGCCCAGGGAGTCAGCCTGTTGGATGCAACAATGATGGGCATGGGACGAGGCGCAGGAAACTGTGCGATGGAGCTTTTACTTAGCTTCCTTAAAAATCCAAAATACAATGTATTCCCTGTACTTAAATTTATTGAAGAGCATATGCTTCCGCTCAAGGAGAGCGGTGCTGTATGGGGCTACGATATTCCATACCTGCTCACAGGACGCTTAAATCAGCATCCATCAGCAGCCATTGACTACATCAAGTCAGGTGAGACACATTACGCAGATTTCTACACAGATTTGCTTGATAAATAAAAATAGATAGATGTATATAAATAAATCCGCTATGCCAGATTTTGGTGTAGCGGATTGTTGTTTATATGTTATAGCAATTTTTTGTTGGTGATAAATCATAAAGATGAGAGATAATTCCTCTGCTTTTAGCTGTAAAAGATAAATAGATAACAAAAAAATGATATTTATAACATCACAAAAAATGTGATATAAATTTTCAAGTAGATTATAGGATTTGCAATGTAGGGAGAAAACATGGGTATCAAATTATTTCTGAATGGATTATTATGATCTTTTAAAGTTTATGCATGATAATGAAGTAATGATTTTGGATGAAAAAGTGATTCCATTAACACAGCAGGAGATAGCGACAACTTTAAAATGTAGTAAAATGAAGATTAACAGTATGTTTAGTATTTTGCAAAAGCAAGATTATATAGAGCAAAAAACAAGAGGCAAATATGTTTTGACGGATAAAGCAGAGAACATAATTGAAACAATAGAAACATTACAGTAGTTACAGATAAGGAGCAATATATGCCTACATTAGACTGGATAGGAAAAGACAAAGTAATTAATCATCATAAAGATGTTCCGTATAAAGTACTTGAAAGAAAGTATAGTTTTGATGAGAGTGGTATGCACAAAGAGGATATTCACAGTAATAACATGATAATTCATGGTGACAATCTTGAAGCCTTGAAGTCGCTTCTTCCACAGTATGAAGGAAAAATCAAATGTATATACATAGATCCACCTTACAATACCGGAAACGAAGGATGGATATATAACGATAACGTAAATGATCCCAAGATAAGGAAGTGGCTCGGGGAAGTCGTTGGTAAAGAAGGAGAGGATTTATCAAGGCATGATAAATGGCTATGTATGATGTATCCAAGACTTGTGCTGCTACAAAAATTATTGGCAGATGATGGGGCTATTTTCATCAGTATTGATGATAATGAAGTATACAATTTGAAATTAATTTGTGATGAAATTTTTTCACAGAGCAATTTCTTGGGCGATGTTATATGGCAACATAGCGTTCAATCAAATGGATATGGTGGCAAATTTGTTTCTCAATTCAATCATACAATTGTATATTCAAAAACAAACGAATTTGTTCTAAAAAACTTACCGCGTACTGAAAAAGATAATAAGTTATACAAGAATCCTGATAATGATCCTAGAGGTAAATGGAGAGCAGGATATTGTGTGAATGGATTATATCGTCCCAATTTGAAATATGACATTATTACACCTAATGGAAACATTATAAAATCGCCAGAAAAGGGGTGGAGATGGAGTAAGGAAACATTGGAAAAAAAGATACAAGAAGGTGAAATAATATACAACGCTGATGAAACAGCAATAATTCATAAACTTTATTTAAATGACTTAGATGGCAAGGTGCCGGAGAATATATGGACTAAAGGCGATGCTGGAACAACTCGGCAGGCAACAACGGAGTTGAAAATATTATTTGGCGGTAAGGCACCATTTGATACGCCTAAACCAACACAATTGCTTGAGAGAATTATTCAGATAGCAAGTGATGATAAATCAATTATTTTAGATTCTTTTGCTGGTTCTGGTACAACAGCTCATGCTGTTTTGAATATGAACAAGTCAGACGGAGGCAATAGAAAATTTATTCTTGTAGAAATGGGAGATTATGCAGATACAATTACTGCGGAGCGTGTGAAACGAGTAATAAATGGTTATGGAGAAGAAAAGAACGCCGTAGAAGGAACAGGTGGAAACTTTTCATACTATGAGTTAGGAAATGCATTATTTATGCAAGATGGAACGATAAATAATGAGGTAGATATAACTGAAGTCAGAAAGTATGTCTGGTATACAGAAACAAATGGCATTGAGTATAAAGAAGATATACGGGAAAAGTATTTTCTTGGTTCATATAATGATACAGCCTATTATTTTTATTATGAAAAAGATAGGGTAACAATACTTGATTATGAATTTTTGACAAGTGTACATAAGAAAGAACAGGCATATGTTATGTATGCGGATTCTTGTGCATTGTCAGATAGTGATTTACAAAAATGGAATATCACATTTAAGAAAATACCAAGAGATATTGAACATATCTAGAAAGGAATGAGATATGGAATTAAAAAAATATCAGTTACAGGTAATAAAGGATTTAGACAGATTTTTAGAATTGCTGATAGAAAAGCAGAATATAAGTAAAGCCTATAATGCTTTGTGGAATGAAAAAGGAATTAATGTTGGAATAGACGGCATGCCACCATATAATCCTGAACTAGCAGGTGTTCCTCAGGTTTGCTTTAAAGTTCCAACGGGAGGAGGAAAGACTTTTCTGGCAGCAAATTCGCTCAAACCGATATTTGCTTCTATGCCACATATACATCCTAAGGCAGTAGTATGGCTTGTACCTTCAGATGCTATCTTGTCACAGACATATAAGACATTAACAGATAAGAATCATGCATATAGAAAGAAGATAGATGTTGATTTTGGAAATAAAGTAGAAGTTTACTCAAAGCAACAGCTCCTGAATGGACAGAATTTTAATCCAACATCAGTAAGTGACAATTTGTCTATTTTTGTATTAAGTTACGATTCATTTAGGACAAGTAAAAAAGAATGGAAGAAAAGCATATCAGGAAAATGGTAGTTTATTACCATTTGTAAGATTTAAACAGGATAGCAGTAATTTATTAGAAGATACAGATGAAACTGCTTTAATTCAGGTTATTCGCAAACTGAATCCTGTTGTTATTGTTGACGAGAGCCACCATGCAACGAGCAAACTTAGTAAGGAAATGTTACAGAATTTTAATCCGTCATTTGTACTTGATCTAACGGCAACACCGAAGAAGGGAAGTAATATAATTTCATTTGTAGATGCCAGACAGTTAAAAGCGGAAAACATGGTAAAGTTACCTGTAATTGTATACAACAGAAAATCACAGGAAGATGTTTTTTATATCTGCTGTATCATTAAGAAGAAAGCTGGAATTGGAGGCGGTTCAGGGACAAAAAAACGGCGGTAAATATATTCGTCCTATTGTATTGTTTCAGGCACAGCCTAAAAACAATGCTGACAGTACAACATATGAGAAGATTAAGCATACTTTAATGGAGATGGGAATACCAGAGTCTGAAATTGCAATAAAAACAGCAGATAAGGATGAACTAAAGAATATAGATTTGAGTAGTTCGGATTGCAATATTAGATATATTATAACAATTAATGCATTGAAAGAAGGGTGGGATTGTCCTTTTTGCATATATACTAGCTACAGTTGCAAATAGAACATCGAGTATAGATGTGGAGCAGATATTAGGTAGAATTTTAAGATTACCTAATACCAAAAAGAATGAAAGCGAAGTCTTAAATCTTTCATATGTAATTACATCATCAAATGCATTTTATGCAACTCTTGATAAGGTAGTAGTTGGACTTAATGCAGCAGGATTTACCAGTAAAGATTATAGAGTAGATGACTGTGAAGATGTAGTTGATGAACGGCAGACAAAACAAGAAGCTAATGGTCAGACAGAGCTGCCACTTGACAATATTCAAGTTGGTAATGATGATAAGGATACAGACGAACTTGATGGATTAAATGTAGAATTAATGAAGATACAGTTAGAAACATTGGAGAATGAATCTGCTGAAACAGGAACAGAAGATAGTTCAGTATCATCTAAAGCGATTAACGATATGCTTGAACATGCAAAATCACAGAATGAGTTGTATCGGCAGGAATTTCAGGAGACAGAAGAGGATTATGTACCTGTACCACCGGAAGTAGGGGATAAAATGAAACATTATAAATTGAATCAATTATTTGCAGATGAAGCTAGCAGTATGGAAATACCACAATTTATGATTGAGACAGGACGTTCTCTGTTTTTTGAACATGTGCAACAGCCTCTATCCAAGGAAAATTTATATGCAGGATTTTCTTTATTGGATAAAGATACAGCTATAGATTTTGATAGTGTGGATTCTGAAATAGCCCGTATAGATATTGATGATTCTGATGCAATGCCTAAAGCATGGAAATTGCAGGGATTCGACAATCAAAATGTGAAAAAGTGGTTTGATGAACAGCCATCAGATAGAAAAATACGTTTGTGCAAGGATATGATAATAAAGAAATTATCAAAGAATAATGCGGTAAATGATAGAGATTTGGGTATATATGTAGACAGAATTATTCAGAACCTGACTGAGGATCAATTAACAGATATGGAACAGACCCCAGGCATCTATGTTTTGAAAATTAATAAAAAAGTTAAATTCTCTTTTAAATGAATATGCAAAGAAAATGTTTTATGAGTGGGTTGAACAAGATAAAATCTCTTGTCTGCCATCATATAAATTACCGAGAGAGATATCACCGACAAATACTATTGCATCGATTCCAAAATCTTTGTATAGCGAAGAAGAAAACTTTGATACAGAATATGAACGAAAAGTTGTTATGGAATTATCTTCTTTGAACAATGTAAGATGGTGGCATAGAAATATAGCAAGAAAAGGATTTTCAATCAATGGTGCAATAAACGCATATCCAGATTTAATGGTAAAAACAGAAAGTGGCAAGCTGCTTCTGATTGAAACAAAAGGAGACCAACTTGAAAATTCAGAGTCCAAAGAAAAAGCAGAAACTGGGGCAAAAATGGGCTGAAATGGCTGGAAGAATGTACAAGTATTATATGGTGTTTGAAACAAAGAATCCTGGATATAATGGTGCTTATTCATATGAAGAGTTTATGAGGATTGTTAAGGAACTCTAGTATTTTATTTGGCTTTAGTAAAATATGAGATGTAGATAAAATGGAGAATGATTGTATAAATGAAACATAGAAAAATTAAATCTGAAATTGCATTTTATTTGCAAAATTTTGATCAGATAGAATACCATGAATATGTTGATAGGCAAACAAGGGATTTTTGCAGAAAAATTGAAAAAGAAAGTGTAAATAAACAGCACACAGATTATTTTTTAAATTATTATGTACCAAAGGTTAAAATTTATGACATTTTATCAAATGATGGGATGACAAAGTTAGTTAATAGTCTTTATAAATTATCACACCAAAAGTATAAGGTATTCAATGTTTTATATAGGAAACCAACAATTCTGCATAAATATGACTATGTACATATGCAAAAGGAACATTGCTTTTTGGGCAGACTTGCGGAAGTGCAATTTATAGACTCTAAATATATAAATAGCATAGATATAACTGTAACACAAATGAATGATATCTATGCCTTTATAGAATATGATATTTCATTTAGTATTATGCTTAATGAAGAAAATCGTAATCAATTCATAATAGAATATTTGCCACAAATAACAGATGACGATTATTTTGAAAGTTTTAATATTGATGGTTGTCATAAACTGGAGATAATTTATGAAATGAATCAAAATTATTTTGAGTATATATGCCAGCATTTTGTTACATCATTATTTTTTTCAGAAACAGGCACAAAAAGGAAATTACTTAGTATTGTTTATCAAATAAGAAAAGAATCTATAGATATTGATAAAATATATCTTGGGGATAATTTATGTATTTCTTATTACAATAAAGACCAGAATATTATTCTTAATAGAAATTATGATAGCACAAAATATGTACTTTTATCAGGAGATAATGAGGTTCCTAAGTTTGATATAAGCGAATATGTAATGAAATATGGAAACATATTCTATTTGAGAATAATGGGGGAATCAGAACTTACATTCTTTGAAAAAGAATATTCAAAATATGTATCTGGACGTAAGAAAATATATTTTAATAGAGAAATAATCAAATTATTTAAGCAAGTTAGAAGTTTTTCAGAATGTCAGCCATTAAGAGGTAGCGAACAAGATTTGATGAAAGATTTTGATAAAAATTGGATTTTATATAAGGGGAATAATAAGTGCAGACTAAAAGATTACAAATATATTAAGATAGAAGATTACAAGAAAATATATGAAGAGAAATACGATTATATGGAAAAAATGGCAGAAATAAATTACACGAAGAGTAATCAAGTCATTGCAGTAATTTCAGTGATTATTGCAATTTTAGCTATAATATGTTCATAAAGGCATAAAAGAGAAGAAAAGCATAAATTTAGAGAAGAATATGGAATTGGTAGAGAATTAATAAAATCAATTCAAGACTTTTTGAAGAGTATTTTTATCGTATATCTATTCTGCAGGATGGTGGGATTGGCCAGACCTACCCAGTACATATCGTACTCGTTGGCCTGGAAAGCAGTGTTTGCGGTGCTGGACTCAGTGACAAGGGTCACCTCCACGGAATCCAGATAGGGCAGGCCCTCCTTCCAGTAATTCTCGTTCTTGGTGTAGATGGCGTAGGCGTTGTTCTCGAACTCGCTCAGCTGGAAGGGGCCGGTGCCGCAGGTAGCGGCATCCAGGCTGCTGGGGTTCTCCAGTGCCTTGGGGCTCATGTAGTAGACGAAGAAGCCCACCGATTCCAGCGTGGAGGAGTTGGGCTCTGCCATCATCATCTTGATGTGGGTGTCATCAATGATCTGGCACTCGGCAATGTTTGCGGTCTCGGTGCGGTTGTTGGCCTGATACTCCTCGATATTACGCTTGACGGCCTCAGCGTTGAACGGCTCACCGTCTGCAAAGTTGACGCCCTCCCGCAGAGTCCAGGTAATGCTCAACTCATCGGTGTTCACATCCCACTCCGTTGCCAGATTGGGGATCATATTGCCCTCGGCATCATAGCTGGTCAGGCTTTCATAAGAAAGCGTCAGGTAGTAAATGGCCGCGTTGCCGGTGGCACGGGGGGTGTAACCGGGGGGTGGGCAACGGGGCTGGAATAGCACAGGCGCAGGGTGCGCCTGCCTGGTTCCCGGTTGCTGCTGCACTGGCAGCAGTGGAGCCAGCCGTGCCGGCTACGGTGGAGCCGGAAGAGCCGCCGCAGGCAGCCAGACCCAGTGCAGCGGCACCCACACCGGCCACTTTCAGGAAATTGCGACGAGAAATGCGTTTCATAATGTGTCCTCCATCATAAAGTTCCATTCATGCACAGCCGGAGCAAACAGGTTTTGCCCGAGGGGCTGTGTTTTTTTCTGATTCCAATATAGAGGTTTTTACAGTTTCCAACAAGGTCTTTGTTGTTTCATTTTTTAGAAATATTGCTCTTTTATCATTTTCTTCAGCAAAAGCACTAAATTCTGCAGCATTGTTTTGGTACATTTTCCCTGCTTGTAACCAATTTGACATATTTTCGTCTTTCTGTGCAGAGGAAAATATTTACCATACCAAAAAACAGGACTTGCTTTTTTTCTTATTTGCCCCTATAATGAGAAAAAATGCACGAAGCAGTGCGGCGTTTTTCGCATTTTATTTTTAGTATCTTGCTTTTATTTTTATACTTTTTGCGTCTGCTTCAAAAGGAGCCTTTTATGAGTACCGAGCGCTTTGATATCCGCCACGCTCCCGCTCCACGGGAATCCTTCCGGCTGCTGTACATCAGCAAAAGCAAATTTGGCGGCGATTGGAACAGTACCACCCACACCCACTCCTGCACGGAGCTGTTCTACTGCCTCAGCGGCGAGGGGCAGTTTCTGCTCAGCGGGCAGCTGTTCCCGGTCAAGCCGGACGATATGGTCATCGTCAACCCGCAGGTGGAGCACACCGAGCTGAGCCTGAACGCCTCGCCTCTGGAATACATCGTGCTGGGCATTTCGGGCATCGAGATCCTGTTCGGCAAAGCCGATTCCACCTACGCCATCTTCAACTGCCGGGAGAACCGGGAGCGGATGGTAACGCTGCTGCACATGCTGCTGGCTGAGGCAGACCGCAGTCTGGACGGCTGCGAGACCGTCTGCCAGGACCTGCTGGAAGTCCTGCTCATCTGGCTGGTGCGGTGCACCACCCTCTCTTTGCAGGTGGAGGAATCCCCCCGCTCTGACAACCGGGAATGCGTGGAGATCAAGCGGTATCTGGACAACAACTACCGGGAGGACATCTCCCTTGATACCCTTGCCGAGGTTGCCCACATCAAACAAATATTATCTGGCCCACACCTTCCAGAAGGCGTACGGCATTTCTCCCATCACCTACCTGAACCGCCGCCGCATTGAGGACGAGCAAATATATGCTGGGCAACACCGGTTACAGTCTGGCGCAGATCAGCGAGCTGATGGGATTTTCCTCCCCCAGCTACTTTTCGCAGTGCTTCCGCAAGGTCGGAAGGCCTGACCCCCAACGAATACCGCCGTCAGGTGCGGCAGGGACAACGCCCTGCACCTGCCAAACGGCATGAAGGATAAGAAATGAGGAACCCAAAATGAAACCTGTTACTGAACCCATTCTCCGCGCCGCCGCAAATGCCTTTGATTTTGGCGGGCCTGTGGTCTGCGATGCCCGTCACTACGGCGAAGGCCACATCAACGATACCTTCGTGGTCTGGCGGGAGGACCACGCCAAGCGCTTTATCCTGCAGCGCATCAACACCGACACCTTTACCGACCCGGTGGGCCTGATGGAGAATGTCTGCGGCGTGACCCGGCATCTGCGGGAGAAGATCCTTGCCGCAGGCGGCGACCCGGCACGGGAGACCCTGAACGTGATCCCCACCCTGTCCGGTGCGGCCTGCCATCTGGATGCCGAGGGCAGCGCGTGGCGTGCCTACGACTTTGTAGAGGGCACCATCTGCCTGCAGCAGGTGGGCAGCGAGGCCGACTTCCGCACTGTTGCCGAGACCCTGGGCAAATTCCAGAACCAGCTGGCAGATTATCCGGCCTCCACCCTCCACGAAACCA
>ENA-OQJY01000127-OQJY01000127.1-human-gut-metagenome-genome-assembly--contig:-NODE-127-length-11066-cov-2.301033_pt1 | contig 11066 bp, 10 predicted proteins | sample MGYA00242643_ERZ504788 | MGnify/ENA primary metagenome ERZ504788 (study PRJEB26092, sample SAMD00036361) | human gut metagenome | host: Homo sapiens | study: EMG produced TPA metagenomics assembly of...
TGGTTCTGTCGGCTGCACATCTTCTTCTAGCTGCACTTTTTCTTCCGGCAGCACATCTTCTTCTGACTGCACTTTTTCTGTCGGCTGCACATCTTCTTCTGACTGCACTTTTTCTGTCGGCTGCTGTACCTCTGCTGTATCTTCTGTTATGTTATCTATTGTCTCTTCCTTTACCTGTGATACAGGTTCCATCTTCTGTACCGGCTGCTTCGCCCCGCAATTCGGACAGAACTTACAACTATCCGATATCTCCTGATAACAGTTCATACATCTCATCATCTCTACCTCGCTTTCGTAAGTCACAATTCTCACTTTCCCAGAGCACTGACCAATTTGCCCACTTGTTCGTTTTGCGACTTTATTTCTTATATCATAACATTAATATTACAAAAAAACTTCTATCTTCATTAAAAATTAACACTTTTCTTTTCCTAAACGGATTTCTTCCATTTGTTTTGCGGTCTCTTCATCAAGATAATCCAGAAGATAATTTTTCAGATTTACCTGCCTGCCCAGATGCTCTCCCCTGAGTTCTTTTAATGCCAACTCAACTTCTTCTTTCAGACCTGGCGCAGACATTCTGTGAGCCCCCTGCCCCATGATGATCACCTGCTCGAGTCCATCTGATGTGGCTACTGTTACATCTGCATTCTTCGCAATCCTGCGGACTGTCTTCTCAATATATTGATCTGCTGTTTCTGCTTCTTTCGTATAGACAATATAAATGTTATGATATTTCAGCACTTCCCCCGGATTCCCCTCTACTTTATAAGCATCATACACAAGGATCAGGGTACATTTGCGGAATCCCTGATAGTTACTTAGAATATCTGCAAGCTTTCCTCTTGCTGCACCAATATCTCTTTCTGAAAGTTCTTTCAGTTCCTCCCATGAAAAAATTATATTATAACCATCTACCAGAAGGTATTCTTCTGTTCCGGCTTTCGCTCTCCGGCGCGCTTCCCACTTCGGATCCTGGTAAGCGCTTCCCGGCTCTCTTGTCTTTTCCTTTGTCCGGACAGTTACAGGACCTGTAGAACGATTCTTCTTTGGATCCGGTGTACGGACATAGATCGCATCCAACTCTTCCTGTGTCAGTTCAATACTGGAGTGTCTGCGTTTTGGAAGTGTCACCTCCATTACATCCATTTCATCATCATTTCCTGATTCCAATGTATGTTCCATATGCATATATTCTTCAACTTCATCCCAATCTACAACAAATCCTGCTCCATGTGCACAGAACACAGAACCTGTCGGATTCGCCAGATCTGCCTCCGAATCATAGGTTGACTCTGCCAGAACTTCTTCCTGATTATGACAGATATCATAACCTTTCAACGAAACTGCCATTCTTCCACGTCCACCTGTATAGGCAGTGAATTCTTTCTGATATCCACGCATCAGGGACACCGGTGCACTTCCTGTCAGCACTGTTGTCTCTTCTTCTATCATCGGTGTTCCGAATTTGCCGGACATATTTTGAATATCTGTCATAGCCCGTCCTACATTTTCTGATGGAAGTTCCATTCGGAATTCATAATATGGCTCCAGAAGAATGCTGTCTGCTTTCTTTAATCCCTGACGCACTGCACGATAAGTTGCCTGACGGAAATCTCCACCTTCCGTATGCTTCTGATGAGCACGTCCGGAAGTCAGCGTAATCTTCATATCCGTGATTGGTGAACCTGTCAGCACACCTTTGTGTTCCTTCTCTTCCAGATGTGTCAGAACAAGCCGCTGCCAGTTTCTGTCCAGAATATCTTCACTGCACTCTGTTGCAAACTGCATTCCGGATCCACGTTCTCCCGGTTCCAGACGCAGATGCACTTCTGCATAATGACGTAATGGTTCAAAGTGTCCCACACCTTCTACCGGTGCTGTGATTGTCTCTTTGTAAACAATACTTCCTTCACCGAATTCTACCAGCACACCAAAACGTTCCTTTATCATCCGCTGTAAAATCTCAATCTGCACATCTCCCATCAGCTGTACATGAATCTCAGAAGTCTGTTCTTCCCATACAATATGAAGTTCTGGTTCTTCTTCCTCTAAAATCTTTAGGTTCAAAAGCATCTTATGTACATCACAGTCATCCGGAAGAAGGATCTGGTATGTCAACACCGGCTCTAATACCGGTAACTCCGACTCTTCTTCTGCTCCAATTCCCTGCCCGGGTCTTGTATTTTCCAATCCTGTCACTGCACATACTCTTCCGGCTTCTACTTCCTGGACAGCCTCAAATTTCTCACCGGAGTAGATCCGGATCTGATTGATCTTTTCATTCAATCCTTCCACTACATCTTTTACTTTCAGTCTTCCACCTGTCACTTTCAGATAGGTCAGACGGTTTCCCTGATTATCCCTTGTAATCTTATAAACCTTTGCCCCAAACTCTGCCGGATAAGTCTTATCTTTTATATACAGATCAAGTCCATCCAAAAGTTCTTCCACGCCTTGAGAATGTAGTGCCGAACCAAAATAACATGGAAACACCTGACGGTCTGCAACTGCTTTTTGTACTTTATCCAGAGAGATTCTTCCCTCTTCCAGATATTCTTCCATCATATCATCTTCACAGACAGCCAGCTCTTCCAGCACCTCTTCCACTGCGCTCTCTTTCGTATGTAAATATACTTTTCCACCCGGGCAGTCAGATTCTGTCATGATATCTACAAATGGAACGACATTTTCCCCAAAACGCTTGCGGAGTTCTTTCAGAAGTTTTTCACCATCCGTTCCTTCCTGATCCATTTTATTCACAAAAAGAAAGGTCGGAATCTGATATCTTTTTAATAACTTCCATAATGTCTGTGTATGACCTTGCACACCATCTGCTCCACTGACAACAAGCACCGCGCAATCCAGAACCTGCAGAACGCGTTCCATCTCCGCAGAAAAATCCACATGTCCCGGTGTATCAAGAAGTGTGATCGTGCGATCCTTCCACCGGAATACTGCCTGCTTGGAAAAAAATGTGATTCCACGTTCTCTTTCCATCTGATCTGTATCTAGAAACGCATCTTTATGATCCACTCTGCCAAGCTTCCTGATTGCTCCGGCATGATAGAGCATGCTTTCTGACAATGTCGTCTTTCCGGCATCCACATGCGCTACAATACCTATATTTATATATCTGTCTGGCTTATTTTCTGAGTTATTCCCCATAAAATCTGCCCCTTTCATTGTTTTCTCGTTTTTCACTTACATCATGATGACGTGAGTGTCAAAAGTAAATTTTGCCACTCACTGATGTAACCGGATTGCTCCATTGCTATGCAATTCCCGCAATCCTCGAACACCTCAAACTCCCATAAAATGGCGTGTTCACACCATTTTATTCCGTTTTCGGTGTTCGGCGTGTCAATAAGTATAAATTGCTTATTTGTGCGAGCACAAACGCAATTTATACTTTTGACACTTACATCATATCATAAGAAAGAAAAGGAGTCGACTGCTCTTCTTTACAGTCAACTCCTGCTTTTCTTTCTCTGTTATCTTCTAATTATTCACTGAATGATGCACAACCAGGCTTTCCCGATCGATTGCCTTAAAAGAATACCCCAGATTTTTATAGTACTCCATTACCGTCGGAAGTGCCTGAATGGTAGACTCCTTCGCCTCTGTGTCATGGAACAGGAGCATTACTTTGGTATACTCATCCGTTTCTGACTGTGCGATGATCTGATCTGCCGTAACCGTTCCTCCATCTCCACTGCTCACATTCCAATCATAATACTGGTATCCCTTATCCAACACCTGCTGCGTCAGCTGCGTCATAATTCCTGCTGAGTATTTTTTTGAAATAGAATTCGATGCGCCTACCCGGAAAACGGATAAAAACATGGAACAAATCCAAGCTGTTCCTTTGCCACCTCTCCAATTTTCTCAAGGTCATCAAAATAGGCATCCACAGATGCATAGACCTGATCATATTCATGCGTATAGCTGTGAAGTCCAATTGTATGTCCCTCATCATAAACCTTCTTGATCATAGGGAAATAATCCGGCTGTTGGGCAGTAATGAAAAAGGTAGCTTTCGCATCATACTGATCCAGAATATCAAGCACACGCTGCGTATTTGCAGACGGACCATCATCAAATGTCAGATAAACGACTTTCTCATCATCCTGCGGATCCATGGTTCCAACTGCAACTCCCGGCTGAAGAGACATGGACTTATCTCTTTCTGCCTTTGCTTCCTCTTCTGCTTTTTTCGCCTCTTCTTCAGCTTTTTTCTTCTCTTGTGCTTCTTTCTCTTTCTGTATTTCTACCTGACGTAAAGCTGCTGCTTCCCGCGCATTTGCCACCATACATACACCTGTTCCGACAATCGCAAAAAACACAAGACCTACCAGTATGTTGAAATAAATATTGTTCTCCTGACGCATCTTTTATAACTATGCCAGACACCCACCAGTACATCTTTTATCTTTATCAACATTTCCTTTATCTTTTGCTGCATTCTCTCTCCCAATCCCTCTGCGTTACTGTAAACAACGCTCTTTTTCTTACGGATATTACTGACATCACTATTTCCAGCATCTTTCGCATACAATATCCGTATAATTATATATATTATAAACCATACTTCTTAAATATGTAGTAATGATTCATTAAGAATTATTCGAAAAATGTTACATTTCTGTTACTCACTATCCTGCACTACTGTTCACACTACATGAGACCAGCAATGCATCCCCATCCATCCGTATTTGACCATTTTCTTTACAGGTGTTAAAATAACTTTACAGATAAGCAATCACCGCATTCATATGATCTGCCACAGAACACAGAAAGGAGAATATCCGCAATGGAAGATAAGCGTATCACCAAAAACAAAACGTGCTTTAAAGTCTGCTCTTTTAAAGCTTTTGACCACACAGGCTTTTGATGTGATTTCAATCACGGAATTATGTAAGATTGCCAATGTCAGCCGGATCACTTTCTACACACATTATAAGGATAAATTTGCCCTCCTTGACGACATTTTCAATGATATGCTGATTATTGGAAAAGAAGGATACCATCGCAGACAAGAGGAAAACAATCCTGAAAACAATCTCACGCAGGGATATCTGAACGTTTTGGACAGTATTTTGTCTCTTTACTATGAACGTTATGATTTTTTCCAGCATGTCGTACCGGAAACAAATCCTTACCTGGCTTTTCGATTTTATCGGATCCTTTTAGACACGGTAGAATCTCATACAGATAAGCTGAAAGCTTCTTATTCTTTAAAATATTCTGCAAGACAGATTGCCGGATTCATCTGCTTTGGTCTGTTCGGATTTATCAGTGAGTCTTATACATCAAAAGTACCGTTAGAACAGGTTCAGGCCGGAGCAAGACAACTTTTAACAGATCTTCTGCAATCCAAAATTCTTGTATAACGTTTTGCATTTGTAACTGTTCAGAGCCAAGCAAAATTTCAAAAAAGATGTAAAATGCTTGCATTTCTAGATTTAAACATGAAAAAGAACATGCCCCACAGTTTCAAGACTTCTTAAACAGAAGCTTTTATCCTCTGGTCATGTTCTTTTTTATTTTTAATAGTTACGCCTCTTTTTCTTTGTAATGATGTGCCTCTTCGAGCATCATATCTTTCACTTTCATCAGTCGAATCTGTGTACTACGCTCATTCTCATCCAGTTTCATCGTAATGTATTTGATACTTTCCTCTGTCTCTGGAATGATAACATGCTCCAGTGCATTTACACGACGTCTTGTCTTCTCAATCTCTGCCGCCATCAGCTGACATGCTTTTTCACATTCTGCAAGTCGGATCATATCTGGGAGGATATCTGATAAAGACTTCACTGCTCCATCAAGATCACTGGAAGTAAATGCAAATCCATAAGAATAGATATCATTTTCATCCGCTGTTCTTGTTTGGGATGTGAAGGTCGGAATCTCAACGCTCATAACATTCTTCTCATCAACTATAAGTCCAACTTCCTGCTTCGGAGCCATCAATGCAGTATTCAGTGCTGCCTCTGACATTCCGGCCCGGGCAATAACAAAATTACGGTTCGCAGAGAGAATTCCTTCTTCTACACGAAGTCTCACTTCCATATTTTCTCGGACAAGATCCAGATACTGGCGCATCAGCTCATCACGCTTATCTTTCAAAAGCTTGTGACCACGAATGGCTGTAATCCGCTTTTTCTTCAAACGGGTTAGTTCCATACGGGTTGGATTCACTTGTTTCGCAGCCAATACCGCCACCTCCTCTTTCTATCTTCGATCACTCTGTCTATTCTTACTCTTTGTCGTAATATTCATCCAGATATTTATCGTCAATTCGTTTGAGTTCGGTACGCGGCAGCATGCGAAGCAGCTTCCATCCGATATTCAATGTTTCCTCAATGCTTCGGTCTGTCTGATATCCCTGAGATACATATTCTTTCTCAAATGCATCTGCGAAACGTGCATATTTCAGGTCAATTTCTGTCAGTGCGGCCTCTCCCAGGATAACCATCAGCTCTTTTGCATCTTTACCACGCGCATAAGCGGCAAACAACTGATTCATCGTATTGGCATGATCTGCTCTTGTCTTATCTGCTCCGATTCCTTTATCTTTCAAACGGGACAGAGATGGAAGAACATCAATTGGAGGTGTTACTCCTTTTCTGTAAAGCTCACGGCTTAAGATGATCTGTCCTTCCGTGATATATCCTGTCAGGTCAGGGATTGGATGAGTTTTATCATCCTCAGGCATTGTCAGGATCGGGATCATTGTGATACTTCCCTTCTTGCCATTCTGACGCCCTGCTCTTTCATACAGTGTTGCAAGGTCTGTGTATAGATATCCCGGATATCCACGACGTCCAGGAACTTCCTTTCTGGCTGCGGATACCTCACGCAATGCATCTGCGTAGTTTGTGATATCTGTCAGAATAACAAGGACATGCATATCCTTTTCAAATGCAAGATATTCCGCTGCTGTCAGCGCCATACGTGGTGTTGCGATACGCTCGATTGCCGGGTCATTCGCAAGGTTTACAAACAATACTGTTCTGTCGAGTGCTCCTGTCTCACGGAAGCTTTCGATAAAGAAGTTAGACTCCTCGAAAGTAATACCCATAGCAGCAAATACAACCGCAAAGTTTTCATTTGTTCCAAGTACCTTTGCCTGACGGGCAATCTGTGCTGCCAACTGTGCATGCGGCAGACCGGATGCTGAAAAGATTGGAAGCTTCTGTCCACGAACCAGTGTATTCAGTCCGTCGATCGCAGACACTCCTGTCTGGATAAACTCCTCCGGGTAGCATCTGGCCGCCGGATTCATCGGAAGACCATTGATGTCCATTCTGGCATCCGGAAGGATCTGCGGACCCTCATCAATCGGATTACCAAGTCCATCAAAGACACGTCCAAGCATATCTTCTGATACGCCAAGTTCCATGCTTCGTCCAAGAAATCGCACTTTGCTGTTGGAGAGGTTAATACCTGTTGAACTTTCAAACAGCTGTACAAGGACATCGCTTCCGTTCACTTCCAGAACTTTACATCTTCTAGTCTCTCCGCTCGCCAGCTCGATTTCTCCAAGCTCATCATATGTTACGCCTTCCTCCCCCATGCACCAGCATCAGAGGTCCGGCCACTTCCTGAATGGTTCTATATTCTTTTGGCATTTAACCTTCCTCCTTTACAAATGCTGCTGCGATTTGAGCGCTTAATGTCTCATCAACCTGTTTAAATTCTTCGTCAAGCTTATCTTCTGTCACATATTTAAAACGTCCGATCTGCTCTCTGACCGGCATTGAGATCAGCTTCTGAAGTGATGCACCATCTTTTAATGCATCGGTTGCTCTGTCAAAGAATTCGTTAACGAGAACCATCATCATGTGCTGTTTCTTCAATGACGTATACGTATCTACTTCATGGAAAGAGTTCTGATGCAGGAAGTCCTCACGAATCGATCTTGCAGCTTCCATCTTCAGACGGTCGGACGGTGAAAGTGCGTCCATACCTACCATCTTAACGATCTCTTCCAGTTCTGCTTCTTCCTGAAGCAGTGTCATCATCTTCTGACGGCCTTCCATCCAGTCTTCGGCAACCTGTCCGTTAAACCATCTTTCCATATCATCCAAATACAGGGAGTAACTCTTCAACCAGTTGATTGCCGGGAAATGTCTCTTGTATGCCAGGGAAGCATCCAGTCCCCAGAACACTTTGACGATACGAAGTGTAGCCTGAGATACCGGCTCAGATGTATCACCACCCGGAGGAGATACTGCTCCGATAACGGAAAGTGCTCCTTCTCTTCCTTCTTTTCCAAGAGAAACTACATGTCCGGCACGCTCATAGAACTGAGCCAGACGACTTCCAAGATAAGCCGGATATCCTTCTTCACCAGGCATCTCTTCCAGACGTCCTGACATCTCACGAAGTGCCTCTGCCCAACGAGATGTTGAATCTGCCATAAGTGCTACAGAATATCCCATATCACGGAAATACTCTGCTATTGTAATTCCTGTGTAAATGGATGCCTCACGAGCTGCAACCGGCATATCCGATGTATTTGCGATCAGAACAGTTCTCTGCATCAAAGGCTGTCCTGTTTTCGGGTCCTTCAGTTCAGGGAACTCGTTCAGAACGTCTGTCATCTCATTTCCACGCTCTCCACATCCGATGTAGACAACGATATCTGCCTCAGCCCATTTTGCAAGCTGATGCTGGATTACTGTCTTTCCACTTCCGAAAGGTCCCGGAACGGCCGCAACACCGCCCTTGGCGATTGGGAAGAATGTGTCGATAACACGCTGTCCTGTTACAAGTGGCATTTCCGGTGGAAGTTTCTTCTTATACGGACGACCGCGACGAACCGGCCACTTCTGCATCATAGTTAATTCTTTTTCGCCTTTTTCTGTTTCAACAACTGCTACAATATCTTCTACTGTAAATGTGCCTTCTTTGATTTCCTTGATTGTTCCTTTAATTCCGTAAGGAACCATGATCTTCTGCTGTACAAGAACTGTTTCCTGAACTGTACCAATCACATCTCCTGTCTCTACTTCATCTCCAACCTTTACAGTAGGGACGAACTCCCATTTCAGATTTCTCTTAAGAGACGGAACTTCAACTCCTCTTTTCAGGTTGTTTCCGGAAATCTTCATAATATCATCCAGTGGTCTCTGGATTCCGTCATAAATACTTGCGATCAGACCAGGTCCTAATTCTACAGACATTGGAACATCCATAGATTCAACCGGTTCTCCAGGTCCGAGACCTGATGTCTCTTCATATACCTGGATGGATGCCTCGTCACCGTGCATCTCAATGATCTCTCCGATCAGACGCTGTTCCGATACACGGACAACGTCAAACATATTCGCATCACGCATTCCCTCTGCGATAACAAGAGGTCCTGCGACTTTTTTAATCACTCCTGTGCTCATTCGCTTACTCCTCCAAACAGAATATCTGATCCGACGGCCTGCTCAACTGTCTTCTTCACGCCTTCAACTCCGGCTCCTGTATTCCCCGACACACCCGGGATCTGAATAATCGCCGGAAATGTCTGCTCACCATACTTGTTGATTTCTGACGGAATCTGTGCAGCCACAGCCTCTGTAATATAGATAATGCCGTAATTTCCTTCTGCAAGCTGGCGAAGCTTTGCCTTCGCCTCATCCCGGTCTTTCACAGGGCAGATGCTAAGACCGAGGGTGGCAAATCCATAGATACTGTCATAATCGCCCATTACTGCAATCTTATACATACATCTCCCTTATCCTTTCCCGGATTGCTTCATCCGGAAATTCATTCTGCTTTCCGGTCAGTATAATCCGTACTGTCTTGATCTCATTTTGTCTGGCTAACAGATACGCCAGAAGCGGTCCAACAGAAAATGATTCATATTTCTGTGACCTCATGGAATCTGTCATTTTATTATCACACCAGCGTTCAAATGCAGACGGTGATATACGCAGTGCATCGGCACCTTCGCGATAAGATGTTCCTTCCAGATACTGTGCGATCTCTTCCGCACCGGCCAATGCTGCCTGTGTCAGCTGATCCACATTAATCTCGGAACAATTTACCATTGCTTTCTTCATAAATTCTGCATTTTTTCCTGTCTTCTGAGATCTTACTGCAATCTTAATATCAGCGATCGCAACTGCCGTCTGTGCATACTCTTCAATGATCTTCTCACCTGATTTTTCCCTGCTTCCAGCATAGCTTCCAGTGTTGCGTGATCAATAATAAGATCGCACAGCTGTCCGTCTCTTGTGTGAAGCAGAGTGTCAAATGCTTCTCTTGCTGTTGCTGGCATATTACCCGGCAGCTTATCAAATTCTTTGTTCTGGACAAGTGCAAACATCTCTTCTCCAGTAATCTCACAGTCATCATAAAAAATGTTTTTATTCTCTACTTCCGTACACACTTCTTTGATTGCTGCTTTCAGATTATGATAAAGTTTTGGAAGTGACAGAACATCGAATACATGCATATCCGGTGCCACCTCACGGATTGTCTGCCACATCTTCTCTTCTTCCTTATTCAGAACTTCATCTGCATCCAACGTTCCTGCTGTCAGATCTCCCCAGCCCTTTTCAACCAGAAGCTGTAGAGCCTGTTCTGCACTCTTGCACGCAAGAAGCTGTTCGATCACTGCATTCGTTAAAAGAGAGACTTCCAGTGCACGGATTCTGGCAACCGCATAGGTATATTTTGTCTTACTCAAGATTATCCCTCCTTGCGGCTACACTGCTGTAAACAGCTGCCGGTTCACTTTATCTGATAACTCTTCTCTTCTTGCATCAAACAACGCTTTGATCGTACAATTTTCTTCGATGCCGCCATAGGTCAGGATAAATCCCCCATCCATTCCGTCCGGCACTGTCTCTGTAAGTTCCAGGCTTCCGCCTTTCTTCTTTGCTGTTTCATATACTTTTTCCTATATACCCTTGAGGCATACGTTTTCTGTCTTTTTCTGTAGAACAGATGGTTCCTTCTTCCGGAAGTACATACTTCTCAAGAACCTTTTCAAGCATTGCAAAATAAGCTGCATCATCAAGCTCTCCGACTGCTTTGTAAGCATCTTCTAGAACTTCACT
>ENA-OQJY01000130-OQJY01000130.1-human-gut-metagenome-genome-assembly--contig:-NODE-130-length-10674-cov-2.072912_pt1 | contig 10674 bp, 10 predicted proteins | sample MGYA00242643_ERZ504788 | MGnify/ENA primary metagenome ERZ504788 (study PRJEB26092, sample SAMD00036361) | human gut metagenome | host: Homo sapiens | study: EMG produced TPA metagenomics assembly of...
AGAACTACCGATTGCTGTTCGACACAGAAGGGGAGTGGTTTTGCAATGACGCAAGAACAATCGAAACTGAACGAATGCCGGACTTTGATCTTTTGTGTGCAGGATTTCCTTGCCAGGCATTCTCTATCGCCGGAAAGCGAGAAGGATTTGCAGATGCCAGAGGAACTCTGTTCTTCGAGATTGCCAGATTGGTTGCAGACAAGCGACCTGCGTATTTCATCCTTGAAAATGTTCCCGGACTGCTTTCGCATGACAAAGGCAGGACGTTTCACACCATCCTCAGTACGCTATCTGAGCTGGGGTACGGTGTGGAATGGAAAGTGCTTAACAGCAAGGATTTTGGAGTCCCCCAATCCAGAAAACGGGTGTATCTTGTCGGATATCTTGATCGAAGATGTGCCGGAAAAATATTACCTTTCCCAGCAGCAAATGGAACGTCTCTTATACAAATCCGAACAGGCAGCCAAGGGAAAAGAGTGTACAGCCCGGAAGGATTAAGCTGTACTTTGACATCGCTGGCAGGCGGTATGGGTGGAAAAACTGGATTGTATGAGATGGGTATTCCCATCAAGGAGAATACCAAGCAGGGATATAAGATGGCGTATCCGGGAGACAGCATTGACTTAGGATATGCAGGCATGAATACCAGAAGAGGGCGTGTGGGGCATCAGATCGCCCATACCCTTACCACAGGAATCCAGCAGGGAACGCTTCATTTTGTGGATCTGTCTGTGCCGCCTCTTGTCACAGAGCAGTGCAGGTGTCTGAATACCAGACAGTCCGGCATCCATAATCATAAAGGGGAATGCTCCGGTGTCTTAAAAGAGGAAGGTGCCAGGGCAGTGCTGACTCCGGGAAGAGAAGAAACCCGGCAGAATGGCCGGAGGATGAAGGAGCCGGAAGAGCCGATGTTCACCATTACTGCCACAGACCGGCATGGAGTTGCCTATCGGGGCAGAATCCGGAGGCTGGTGCCAAGGGAGTGTCTGCGGCTGCAGGGCTTTTATGACTGGCAGATTGACCGCATAGAACAGGAGACTTCGGACAGCCAGCTTTATAAACAGGCTGGAAATGGAGTGACCGTCAACGTGATCGAAGCCATCGGAACGCTTCTTCGGCAGGCAGATACAGAGATCCGGGCAGAGGATGAAAAGACAAAGAGGTAAGGCAGTATGGCAATTGGAATTCAGGATCAATATTTTGGTACAGAGATTGAGATGACAGGGATCACCAGGCAGAGGGCTGCGGAGAAAGTGGCAGAGCTGTTTGGAACAAGGGCGGTTTGCAATGGCGGATATTATGGGGTTTGGTCTGTGACAGATCAGGAAGGAAAGAAATGGAAGTTCATGTATGATGGGAGCATCTATACGGAACGCAGGGAGCGTGGACGCATGGTTCCTGCCGGAAGAGAATACAGCACCGAGATGGTCAGTCCGAAACTTTCCTATGGAGAAATGGGAAAACTGCAGGAAGTGGTGCGGTGTCTCAGGCATCATGGGGCGAAGGTAAATGCATCCTGCGGGCAGCATGTGCATGTGGATGCTTCCAATCACACCCCAAGAAGCCTTAAAAATGCCATGACCATTATGTATTCCAAAGAGGACATCCTGTTTAAGGCATTGAAGGTGCAGACATCAAGGGAACAGGAGTATTGCCAGAAGGTACGCCCCATTGTGCTGGAGAAGATCCGCCGGATGCCAAACAGCACCATTTCCATGGAAAAGTTGAAACGGGTATGGTATGGGGGCAGGGATGGAAGCCATGATCATTATGACGATACCCGGTACTATGCGTTGAACCTTCATGCAGTGTTTTCCAAAGGAACTTTGGAGTGGAGATGTTTTGAGAGTACCCTCCATGCAGGAAAAGTGCGGGCAAATATCACTTTTGGCTCTTGCCATCTCTGCCCAGGCCATCAATCAGAAATGCACCCAGATGCGGAAAACGGAGATCACAGAGAATCCGGCATTTACCTTCCGTACCTTTTTATTGCGGCTGGGGCTCATTGGACCGGAATATAAGAATGTCCGGGAACATCTGCTTGCCAATCTGGAGGGTGACAGGGCATGGAGATATGACCGCAGTACCTATGAATGTTTGAATCGAAATCATCGGGCGGAGGATGCCCGTTAGGAGGTAAGAGATGAAAGAAACCTATTATTTTGCCTATGGCAGCAACATGAACTTAGACCAGATGGCGTACCGCTGTCCGGCAGCTTCCGTAGTGGAGAATGTCAAGCTGGAGGGATACCGCCTCACCTTTTGTGGCAGGGGGAAAGGAAGCGGTGTTGCCACTATTTTGCCGGAAGAGGGCAGCCAGGTGGAAGGGGTGCTTTGGAAGATCACACCGGAGTGTGAAAAAAGCCTGGACTTTTATGAAGGGTATCCCCACCTGTATGGGAAGGAGCCTGTTCTTGTTCAGGGAAAGGATGGTGTGAAACGGGAAGCCATGGCATATACCATGAATGCACCCTATAAGGATCAGCCGGCCATCCCCTCGGATCTTTATTTTATGGGGATCGTGGAAGGCTGCCATCAGAATGGGATTTCCAGCCGATCTGTGACCGATGCGCTAAAGCGTACAAGACAGGAAGTGGGAAAGCAAAAAGCCAGTCATAAGAAAACAGAAGTCAGCAGATAACAAAGCCGCAGGGGAAAGCCTCTGCGGTATTTTTAACGAAAAAAGGAGAATGCAATGAAGAGCAGAAATATCAAAACAAGACTTGCAGCCTTTGGGCTCACACTGCTTATGGGGCTTAGTCCGCTTGGGAACTTAGCGGATGTCCATGCGGCAGAAACAAAAAATACCGTCAGAGCCAGTGACGGAGAGCGCAGAAATATCTGAAACGGAACAGACAGAGGAAGTTTCAGAAGCTGCGAAACATTTGGTAACAGCAGAAGATATCACGAAAGATATTTCCGACAAGGATTTTATGGCAGAGACTTGTATGGAAGGCATCCATTACAATCCGGAAAAAGAGGATGTTACGTTAGAGCGTATTGAAGCGGAAGATGGAGGGAGCTACCATCCTGACCAGGAAGGAACTTATATCGCAACCTACTGGGTTGTGCCAAAGGATGCGCGTGACAGCTATTCTGTGAGCAGAAAGATCATCCTGACGGATACGGAAGGGCAGGCTCATACAGAAGAAAATGGCGGTCAGAAACAGAAGGAGGATACGAATTCTGAAGAAGATTCGGAGACGCCTGGGCAGGAGATCCCGGATGTGGAAGTGACGGTATCCGGGGAAGATGCGGATGCACAGGCAGCAAGGGAACTGGAAGAAAAGATTGAGGATGGGGAAGTGATGATGCTTTCCGGTGCGGAAAATACTTTCCGAGCAAGGGAAACCGTACATCTGGAAAAAGGAGAGACCATCTACTATCCAAGTTATATTGGAAATTACTTAACCTGCTGGTTTACGGTCAATGGAAAGATCGCTTACTGTCTGGAATCCCATCGTTCCTCACCGCCGAGTGGAGACTATGTGGCACAGGTACTGGACAGCAATAAGAACTTGCAGAAGGTGCTGTATTATGGTTATGGCGGCGCCGGGGATATTACAGGCAGTTATCTGTCCGGGAAAAGTGCAGAAGAGAAATATGTATATACCCACATCGCAGCCAGCTATGCCTATGCAGGTGAGGCAGGATTTACAGGATGTAAGTATGAAGATCTGGTAAACGCAGGCGTGATCGCCTATATTGACCACCTGTTTGCTATGGAAGAGCCGCCGAAGGGGGAAATCTCCCTTTCCAAGACTTCTGTAAAAGCAGTCCGAAATGGAAATGTACAGAAAACACCGGATATCACATTGTCCGGGGATCACCGAAACTACATTTCAGTCAATGTACCAAAAGACATCACCATTTATAACAAGACAAAGGGAACTTCCGCAGAGAATGGTGCGCTGAAGATCTATGGCGGGGATACCTTTTATTTGACTGCCCCAATGCTTCATACCGGAAACTATTCCTCCGGGGAACTACATGGTTCTGTAGGGGAAACCTGGAGAACGCTGGTATTATCCACAGGAAACAGCAATCAGGACATTGGAGTCTTTGAATCGGAGAAAGCCAATCCGGTAAGTTTTACGGTAGACTGGCTGGAGATGACAAGGATCGAGCTTTTCAAACAGGATGCGGATACCAAGAATCCTTTAGACGGTGCAGTGTATGGCATTTATACAGACAGCAAGTGTGAGCATCTTTTGATGGAAATGCCAGTCACCGGGGAAGAGGGAAAAGCAGTCAGTGATTATTTTGAGGCAGCCATCAAAACAGTATATGTGAAGGAGATCAAGGCTCCAGACAAGTATGCACAGAGTGATGTGATCCATAAGGTGGATGTGGAAGCCGGAAAGACGGTCACCATCTCAGCAACCGATGAGAGGGTGAAAGGTGCTGTCCATATCCAAAAGATCGATAAGGAGACACAGGCTTTTCTTCCCCAGGGAGATAGTTCCCTTGCCGGGGCTGTGTATGGTCTGTATGCCAGAGAGGATATCGTCCACCCGGATGGAAAGACGGGGGTTCTGTTCAAAAAAAGACAGCCTCATCGCACAGGGCATGATCAAGGAGGATGGTACCTTAGATTTTTCCAAATTGTATCTGGGGAAAATGTATGTGAAAGAGATCACTCCGCCGGAAGGCTATACGGTAGATCCAACAGAGTATGAGGTGGACCTTGCTTACGAAGGACAGGAAGTGGCAGAGGTAACCAGGGACCTGACGGTACAGGAACAGGTGAAAAAGCAGGCGTTCCAGCTGATCAAGATCAGCGAAGATGGAGACCAGACAGAAACAGACCTTGTGGAAGGAGCAGGTTTTCAGGTGTATCTGATCAGCAGCCTTTCCAAAGTAGAGAGTGGGGAATTACAGCCATCCAATGGGGATCAGTTTACTGCGGAAGATTTCCGTGGGTATGATTTCAGTAAAGAAGAGGTGGCAGTGACCTATGTGGATGGCAAGGCTGTCCCAGTACAGGAGCTTATTACAGATAAAAAGGATATGCTCTCAGTCCGGAGCTTCCGTATGGTCTTTATGTGGTAGAGGAAAGCACCGTACCGGAGAACTTGAAAGCCATCGATCCGTTTTTGGTTGAAGGTTGATGAGGACAGCAGAGAACCGATGGTATGGCGTGTGTTCGATGACCGTCCGTTTGAGTTTTTGTTAAAAATCGTGAAAAAGGATGCACAGACAGGCAATCCGGTTTTAAAAGCAGGCGCTTCCTATAAAATCTTTGACATGGAAAAAGAGGAATATGTAGAGCAGACGGTATTCTATCCGAAGAAAGAGACCATCAGCGTTTTTAAGACCAATGAGGAAGGCTATCTGGTAACACCGGAAGAATTGAAATGTTCTACTTACCGGATCGAAGAAGTGAAAGCACCGGAAGGGTTTGTAAGACAGGGATATGAGAGTTCCTTGTATGAAGGGGAAAAAGTAAATTTCTCCATTGGAAGTGACCGGAAAAGGCAGTTACAAAGAGAACCCGAAAGAGGGAATCGTGATCACGGTTTCTTCCGATACCGCCCATCAGATCGATCCCGATACCGGGGCAGTCATCGTGGAAGTCGAGCAGCCAAACGATGAGCAGGTGGGAAGCCTGACACTGACCAAAACCGGGGAACAGCCAGTGGAAGTGAAGGGGGATTCCCTGCTTGCAAAGGCAAAGAGACTGGCAGGAAAGATCAAAGATGCAGTGACCGGAGAGGATACCGATACTGGGGTGTTCCATGACTTTGTATATGAAGAATCCGGTGTGGAAGGGGCAGCCTTTGAACTGTATGCCAAGGACACCATTTATTCCCCGGACGGAGCAAAGGATGAGCAAGGCAATCCGGTCATCCGTTATGAAAAAGACGATCTGGTGGCAACTTTAGTGACCGATTCAGAAGGAAAGGCAGTGGTAAATAATCTTCCATTGGGTTCTTATTATCTGAAAGAAACGGTGGCAGGTGACCATTTCGTATTGAACCCGGAACAGAAAGAATTTACCCTGACCGTAGAGGATGATACTCAGGCAGTTGTTTATGAAGGGGTTGCTTATAAAAATGAGCGACAGAAGATTTCCATTTCTGTAGAAAAGAAGGATGCAGTCACAGAAGAGAAGCTGGAAGGCGTGATCTTTGGATTGTATGCCAAAGAAGATATCCTCTCCCAGCAGGGTGAGGTTCTTGTGGAAAAGGACACTCTGCTGGAGAAGAAAGCAACGGATGAGAAGGGACAGCTTACCTTTGACAGCGACCTCTATCATGGGAAATATTATGTAAAAGAGGAAGTGAGAAAACCGGGATATCTTCCAAATGAAGAAATCTGGGAGATGGATGCCTCTTACACAGACCAGAACCTTGCAGAAATCAAGCTGACAAAAGAAGTGGAAAACCAGCCGACTGAGAGCCAATTTACGAAAACCGATGCAACAACCGGGGAAGAACTGGAAGGCGCGAAGCTTCAGATCATCGATAAAGAGGGCAACATCGTAGAAGAGTGGATCAGTGCAAAAGAACCACACGTAGTTTATGGACTGCCAGAAGGAACGTATATCCTTCACGAAGAACTGCCGCCTTATGCAGAGGGCTATGTATCTGCAGAAGATATCGAGTTTGAAGTAAAAGAAGATGGCAGTGTGACCAAGGTGGAGATGAAGGATGATTATTCCAAAGTGGAAATTTCCAAGACGGATATTACCACAGGCGAGGAACTGGAAGGTGCCAAGCTGCAGATCTTAAATAAAGAGGGTGAGATTCTGGAAGAGTGGGTAACGGATGGAAAGCCTCATCTGGCAGAGAAACTTCCGGTAGGGGAAGAGCTGACTCTGCGTGAGATCACAGCGCCGGAAGGCTATGAGATTGCAGAAGATGTGAAATTCACATTGGAAGATACCATGGAAATCCAGAAGGTGGAAATGAAAGATGCAAGAACACCGGAAACACCGGGTGTACCGCAGACAGGGGATGACCACTGGAAACCAATCCTGCTGTTTGTTCTCCTGGGAGCATCAGCAGCCGGACTCATGGCAACCATGATTTATAAGAAGAAACATGGAAAGACAGAAAAAGCAGATGAAACGAAAAAAGAAGAGTAGGCTGTGGATTCTGCAGGTGATGTTGTGTGTCATCTGCATAATGAGTGCAGCGTTGCTTTATTATGATTTTGTTATCATCCCCCGGCAGAACCGGGAACTGGTGGAGGACTTAAAATCCCACTTCCCGGAGGAATTTCCTCCGGGCGGGGGCTCTCCAACACAAAAAGAAGAACAGGCTGGAAGAGAACTGGAAGTGCCTGCCGTTGACTTTCGCTCCCTCCAGAGTCAGTATCCGGATGTTCGGGGCTGGCTTACGATCCAGGAGAGTGGCATCGATTATCCGGTACTGCAGAGCAGCCCGGAAGAACCGGAGTATTATCTGCCGAGGGATTACCGGGGAAACTACGACATCAATGGAAGTTTGTTCCTCCAGGCAGACTGTATTCTGGGAGAATCGGGAAATCTGACCATCTACGGTCACAACATGAACAGCGGGGCAATGTTCGGGAATCTGGATCAGTACGCCTCCTATGATTACTGGAAAGCACATCCCAGGGTGTTCTTTCAGACACCGGGAGGGATGGAGGAGTACCGGATAGCGGCAGTTTTGAAAGCCGATGTGTCCATGTTCGACTTCCAGAGGACATCTTTTCAGAGTCCACAGGAATTGGAGGCTTATGTAGCGCAGGCAAAAGCGCTGTCGTTGTTTGAAACAGGGGTAGATGGCATAGGTTGTGAGAAAACTCTGACGCTGGTGACCTGCTCTTATGAGTGGAAACAAGCCCGGAACATCCTTGTGGCAGTAAAAACAGGAGCTTAAAGGGGAAAAAGTGTTCAACAGTGGGAACTTTCTTCCGGTCTCTGGATATCTCCAGTACGCTTCGGAGTCAGTAATGTCAGAAAGTGTTCAAAAGTACCCCAAAAGTGCAGAATATGAGACAAGCTGCAGGTAAGAAGTGGCACTACGGAACAAAAAGTGTTCGAAGTTAATGGATGTGCAACGGATCGTGGCGGCTTGTGTAGTCTTGTAGTGTTGGGAAAGTGTTCGAAGATGGGCGCTTTTCCAGCTCTTTGGTGGCTTTTTGGAACTGAAGTTGCCGGAAGTGTTGAAAGCACCGAAAGTGCAGAATATGAGACAGGGCTGCATGAAAAGGCAGTACCATCATACACAAAAGTGTTACGAGGATGTAGGATGTACAACGAAATGTGGCGTGATGTAGTGTCAGAAAGTGTTTAAAGACTGGGACTTTTGCAGCTATCTGGATGTATCTGCCATCTATCTGGAATGTGTTTTTTAAGCGAAAATCTGAGAGTATAATGAAAATGTAAAATCGGATATAAAACTTAGAAAATGTGAGAAATAGTGCTTGAATTGTAACGACAAAAGCGTTACAATATAAGAAACAAGGAGGTGTGATCATGGAAAAAACAGCAACATTAAACTTAAGAGTAAACCCAACTGTCAAAGAGCGGGCAGAAAAAGTATTGTCTCAGTTAGGTGTTCCTATGTCAACAGCGATTGATATGTATTTGAATCAAATTTCTCTTACAGGTGGAATTCCATTTTCTGTTTCTTTACCAAAAGCACCAGTATCGATTCATGCAGATGCCATGACAACAGAAGAAATCCATCAGAAATTGGAAAAAGGTTACAATGATATAGCTGCAGGAAGAGTGCAAAATGCAGCAGAAGCGTTCGCAAAATTCAGGGAGAATCATTGATATGAAACACTATACGGTTGAGATTACAAATGAAGCATTGGCTGATATGGAGCAGTTATATAATCACATCGCTTATGTTCTTCAGGCACCAGAAAATGCGATGGATCAATACAACCGGATTGCAGACGCTATTTTAACATTGGATACTATGGCTGAGAGAATCCGTATTATGGAATCAGAGCCGGAACGAAGCAAAGAGATGAGAAGATTGTTGGTAGACAATTATTCGGTCTTTTTTGTAATCCAGGGAGATAAGGTGATTGTAACAGATGTACTGTATAGTGCATCAGATATTGAAAGCCGATTAAAAGGTTAAATGAGAAAATTAAACAATATATAAAACATCAGGCAGGATATGTTCCCGTAAAAAGGAAGGTGTCCTGCCTTTTTGCATGAAAGAGAGGGAATTCATATGAGAAAATTTTATACAGCAGAAGCAGTAACAGAAGGACACCCGGACAAATTGTGTGACCAGATTGCAGATGCAATCTTGGATGTGTGTCTGAAACAGGATGAACAGTCCAGAGTAGCATGTGAGGTGCTTGCTACGAAAGGAACGATCATTGTGGCAGGGGAAATCACCAGCACCTATGAACCGGATGTGTTTGCAGTTGTGCGAAAAGTACTGTCTGACGTGGGTTATTCCAGTGAAGGGATTGCAATGGACACTTTTGTCCATCGACAGAGTCCCGATATTGCAGGGGCAGTCGATACTTCAAAAGAACGAAGGGAAGGAGTGTCTGACAATCAGATAGACTGGTTCCAAGGGGCAGGGGATCAGGGTGTGATGATCGGATATGCCTGTGATGAAACGAAGCAGCTCATGCCTATGCCTGTGGTGCTGGCCAATCGGATTGTCCGGGAATTATCTGCCTGCAGACAAAGCTCTTATATTCAGGGGATCTTACCGGATGGGAAAGCCCAGGTGACCGTAGAATATGAAAATGGGAAGCCTGTCCGACTGGATAGTGTGGTAGTGTCCTGCCAGCATACGGAAGAAAAAGATTTGAAAAAGCTGGAAGCGGAGATCCGAAAGAAGGTGTTATTGCCGGCGCTTCGTCCCCTGCCACCGGATGAGGAAACCAAGATTTATATCAATCCATCGGGGCGTTTTGTCTGTGGAGGACTGGATGCAGATACGGGGCTGACTGGAAGGAAGCTGATGGTAGACAGTTATGGAAGCATGGTTCCCCATGGCGGTGGTGCATTTTCCGGAAAGGATTGTTCAAAAGTGGATCGTTCAGCAGCCTATATGGCTAGATATATCGCCAAGAATATCGTAGCTGCGGGGCTTGCCAGCAAGTGTCAAGTGTCTTTGGCTTATGCAATCGGAGTGGCACAGCCAGTTATGGTGCAGGTGGACACGTTTGGTACGGGAAACGTGTGTGCGGATGACTGTCTGGAGCTGGCAATCCCGCTGGTGTTTGGGCTGACTCCGAAGCAGATCGTGGATACCCTGCGCCTTACCCGTCCTATTTTCCGACAGACTGCAGCCTTCGGGCATTTCGGAAGAAAAGAGTTTCCGTGGGAGCGCACCGATAAGGTCGAGGCTCTTCGCAATGCAGTGATCTGATGGCTTGGGTTACTGAAGAAGAATATCAGGCAGCCAAGCAGGTGAGAGTCCTACGAGTTATCTGCAGACATACCCAGCCGGGGAGATTGAAAAAAACACGGACAGAAATGAATGGCAGCTCAGGACCATGACAGTTTCAAAATCAATGAGATTACCAGCAAATGGCATTGGAAGTCCAGGGGTATTGGTGGAATGTCGGCTCTCCGGTTTTTGATGCAGGTAGATGGCATGGGATATACGGAAGCAGTAAAAATCTTGTGTGAGCAGACGCCTGTGTATGTTTCCAGAGCAGAACCAGCCCCCAGGAAGAAGCCCTTTTCCCTGCCTTTCCCCAACGACAGTTTTTACC
>ENA-OQJY01000133-OQJY01000133.1-human-gut-metagenome-genome-assembly--contig:-NODE-133-length-10605-cov-4.031304_pt1 | contig 10605 bp, 9 predicted proteins | sample MGYA00242643_ERZ504788 | MGnify/ENA primary metagenome ERZ504788 (study PRJEB26092, sample SAMD00036361) | human gut metagenome | host: Homo sapiens | study: EMG produced TPA metagenomics assembly of...
CAGCTTCCTTCAGATTCCATCTCACGATGGACACCCTTGCTTTCGGCTATATCCTTCCCACTACCGGGCGGATTCGGGACTTTAACCCGTTAGAAACGTGCGCCGCTAGGCGCACAAGCAAAAGCCGATACACCGTGTCTCCACGAAATGTATCGGCTTTTATTATGCACTTGATAAAATATGTATTCCCTAATAATGTCTGACTAGAATAAATCTACACGACCTGAAAACTTATCATTTATAACATAGTATGCAGAATATTCCTCCGGCTTGATGTAGATGCTAAGCTTTCTGATGAAGCCTGCCTTGTGTCCCTCAGCAACGAACTGAGCCTTAACACGCTCCTCAACAGCTGCTGTATCAACCTCGCTGTTCTGGTACTGAACAATAATCTCCGGCTTTACCGGCTCCTTCTTTGCAGGTTTTGCCTCTTTAGCTGTCTTTGCAGCTTTTGCTGCCTTTGCTGTTGTCTTCTTAACAGTGTCCTTTACATCAGCCTTAACCTCAGCGGCCTTCTCAGCAACCTTCTCAGTTGTCTTTTCAACAGCCTTCTCAACCTTCTCGGTTGTCTTCTCTACGGCTTTTTCTACCTCAGCCTTTACATCGGCTTTTGCATCAGCCTTAGGCTCTGAAACCGGCTGTGCCACTGTTTCCTCTTTTTTTACTTCAACCGGCTTTACTGCCTGCTTAACTGTCTTTGAGTTATTCTTTTTACGCATACTATTTTCCTCCTCATGCTCATTATTCACATACTAAAAAATTTTCAATTGCAACTAAAGCTTCCTGCTCATCATCACCCTTTGTAACAATATCAACAGTCATTCCATCTGAAGGATTAAATGCCATAATACCCATGATGCTTTTTGCATTGATTTTGCGATGGTCACTCTCCAATGTAATCTCACTATCGAACTTGCATGCCACTTGAACAAGCTCTGCGATTGGATTGTCATGACCTTCACATACTTTTGTAACGACAATACTCTTCTTACTCATACGTTCTCCTTAAACAAAAAGTATTAAACCTATTTCATACTTATTTAATATATCCCAATTGTAACCGCTTTTCAATCCTTAGGAAAATTTCTGTTAAACTTTACCTAAGGAGCTTACATTTAATGTCACAAAATCAGCATTATTACAACATTATTCTGTTTATTTTGTCATGTACGTGATAAAATGCAAGCCACCATTATAAAACATTCTGTCAGCATCCTCATAGCTCATCGATGTTGTTGCGCCATTATCCGGATTATAAATATATAAAGCTCCATTTGAAGAGTATCCTGTTACAAGCACTGCCGACGTATTTCCCGTCATCGCAAATACCGGATTGCCCTGGCTGATATAAAAGATAATATCCTCAGAAGACACTCCTTGTAAATCCAGGATTTCCTTGTCCGGCAGGTTGTTTTTGAGTACATCAACAGCACTGCTGCCTGCTCCAATCAGCTCAGACACACTTACCGTAACATCATTGTAGGTAAGCATTGCACTTACTGACTTCACGACACTGTCAGCATCCTTATCGGTTTCATTACATGCAATATTCGCAAATGCATTTACTGCATTTTTTCTTGCCCTCATCCATACATACTGCTGGTTTGAGTCAATTACCACTCCCATGCTGTCATTTGCCTGTTTTATGGCATCCGAGATGTTATCAGATGCAAAAATCACATCCCCCTTTGCATAAACATAGAAATGGACTGTATTGTCATCAAACTTTAAATCAACAGTAGTATCATGCGAATTTATAGTCATCTGTGCTGTCAGCTGCTTCAGCTTATCCGGCTTTTTACCACCTGCTATACTAATAGCGCTGACCGTCAGCTTTGTATCGGACTGGCTCGTATCAAGAGCTATCTTCTGCTTCGAATCAGCCTCCCGGTTCATAATGGTATCCTGACCGATTTCTGCATACACACCATTATTTTGTGCAATCAGATCTATCGTTACCGTATATCCATCCACAGAAATTTTCTCGACATAGCCGCCCGAAGGGGTATATGTCTTAAGCTCCGACTGGTCAGATGTATCAAGAATAATAAGACCATTCATCGGAAATGTTGTGTTTCCGGCTGCATCAGAGACCACATCAGCAACATTCGCCTGTCCATATATGAAATCCTCACCTATGAAACCAAGCGGACGCAGATACTGGTCGTTGCCCTTTTTGATCTCAAATGTCTTGCCATTCTTTAAATCCATCACTTTTATGGTATTTGATGAGTACTGATTTGCAGAATCCACCCATGCAAAGTATCTGTTACTCTCCGATGCGCAGTAAGAGCCTGTAGACAAGCCCTCAACCACCTTCTTTACTGACATCGAGCCTAAATTAATCCTATAGAGACTGTCATCCATCATGAGATAGAATTCATTCTTCTCATTGAGATAAAGCATCTTGCCCATCTCAGCCTTTAGCACCTCATATGATGTCTTAGAAGGAATAAACGCTTCCTCATCTATAGTATGTGCCAGACCGTCATAATGGTACACACCGGCTCCCACCTCTCCCTCGTGGGTGCCTCTGTTCATATATCCGTATACCACAAAATCAATACTGCCCGCTTCGTCTACACTGACAATCTTTATATCGTGATGATTCCAGTTCTCACGCTCATCAATGCCCTCAGCGTCCCTGAAGCTGAATACCTTGATTATCATTCCATTGTTGATATCATAGGAGTATAAATCTCCCTCCTGGACAAAGCATATCACACTGCCTGCTTCATTGGCCCTGTACTCTGCCTCACTGCTTCTGATGCCAAGCATTACGCTGCCTGAATCCGATATAAAGCTGTTTTCACTATTAAAAATCTGATTTGCCGTTCTCTCATAGTTGAGCACGTACATACGGCTTTCCGTCTGGCGCAGCCTGAAATATTCTCTTACATTGTAATACTCAGTCTCACCCTTACCGTCCACACAACTCATCACATAGTCTATTGTGACCACATCATAAGAATCGTTTATTTCCTTTAGGGCTATGACAGGATTCGTATACTGTGCAGCGGCCATTGAGCCCCAGGTAATCTGACTCACCGTAGATGTCAGATCCACATGTGCAAGCGTATTTCTGTCACCGGTTGTTGTCTCCATATATGTTGTAAAGAAGGATTTGTCATCCTTTATAAACGTCTCATCATGAAACTTCTTTGCAAACTCAACAACCTTTGCAGCTGCCTTTCCATCGGTCTGCATAATCCTGCTGTAATAATATACATTATCCTGACCGCTTGTGATGGTAAACACCAAAAGATACTCAGTATTTTCATCCATAACATTCGGCATGCTTATGTCCGCCTGAATAGTATTATCCTTATTAGAAAAAGAAGATATCTCGTCATCGGCCACCAGCCTCTTGCCATCCATGCTTCTGATCTTGTATGATATCCTGTCAACAGCCATGCCATATGTTGAAATGGATAATGAGAGCTTCCTGTCATCCGAAATTGGAATAACGCAATCGCGCATCTTTGTCGGATCCATCTCAGTAGTATATCCATGGAGGGTGTTTATCTTTATTTTATCCAGATTAAATGACATAACCGGCAGCGTTGCATCCGCCTGCTTCGTGGTCATATCCTTATTTCCCTTGTTTGTAGTTATGCAAAATGTAATTAATGCTGCAATAAATACTACTATAAGTACTATCGGCTTTATCACTTTCTTACTCATAAAATCATATCCTTATATCTACCAGAATCTTTGGTATCTTCTGTATCTGCATCTGCGTCTGCAGAGTTCACAGTTAAAAAGTATGCCCGCTATTGTACAGATAAAGCACCTGCTGCTTTGCTCTGAGATAAATCTGCCGGCAATCCTGTCTGCCTCATCGAAAAGACGCTGCCTGTCAGGCACCTCATCATAGATAAAACTGCCCTCATACTCCAGCTCATCCATGCGCTGCTCTACTGCGGACTGTATCATCGCCGTATCAAGCGGATACATATCCTTTATCATCCCCAGGTCCTTTGCAAATGCCTCCTCATTTTTATAGTAATCCATAAACGGAAATGTTTTATAAAAAGGTAACATCAAAAAACCTCTTTTTAATCATTATATGCTATATTCAGCTATTAGTTGCATGCTATAACAAACAATGCTGCAATAAAAATGCATGCTCCCAGGAATTTCTTTCCCGATATCTTCTCCTTCAGTATCACGCTGGAGCATATCATCATCACAATAATCGTCAAATTAAAAATATACCCTGCATAGCTGCCGGGCATTGAAACTGCCCTGCCATAAAAATCATATGCTAACGGGTATGCAATGCCTGCAAGAATCAGGCATATACCATCAACAAATGACATGGATCCGATTTTCTTCATGCCTCCTGTTGCAATAGTAAATATAATAAGCACCAGCGTTCCTATAAATACACACCAGAACGCAATAAAGCCCTTATCCAGCTGTATTCCGCCAAGTGACACCAAAATATGCGCTGCCGACGCACAAACTGCAGCAAGAAGCGCAAACAAAATACCTGTTCCATCCAAATTTAAAATAACCGTTCCAACAATCATGAGTGCAATCGCTATATAATCAAAAGTGTCAGGGGTGTTATGAAACAGAAAAAATCCCGCTGCAAGCGTGATTATATAGCTGCATTTAACTATAGCTGTAACCTGAAATGTGTAGCCATCATATATGGATTTAAAAAAACAGATGCCAAAAAGCCCTGTTGCAAGCCCTGCCAGAAGTATAAATATAACGCTCCTTTGGCCGAGTGCAATCAGGCTGCTTCCCATTATATTATCTTTCCTGTAAAAAAATATAGACGCACATAAAACAATCCCGGCAATGCTTCCCGCCAGCGCCGGGTCTGTCTTTTTAGTTCCAACCTTGGCCAAAATAGGCACACATGCTGCAATAAACGTTGCAGCACATGCCCATATAATTCCTGTCATATACATTACCTCACCATGTATCTATTACTGTGACTGTGCAGCACTATCTGCATCTCCTGATGTGCCGCTGTCTGTAGTGCTGTCTGCCATATCTGACTTGACGTAGTCAGAGCTGACATAGCCTGTCTGGCCCTGGAAGATAACCTGTGTCCAGCCATTGTCCTCTGATACAAACTCAATCTTCACATCCGGTCCTATAACATTAATTATATTTGCGTTTTTATCAGGCTTCTCTCTCATGTTTACACTGCTTGTAGTGGTGACGTTAAGTTTTTTCGGTACCCTCTGTAGTCTGCTGTGGCAGATATATGGCGCCTATCTCTGTATCACTATCGCCGGCACTGTCAGTTTCACTTTCGCTAACTGCATTCTGTTGTACCTTGTCCTGCTTCCTTTTTTTTGCCGCCCTTTGAGGTAACGGTAATCACTATTGTAGCAATCAGGGCAATAAGAAAAAGACATATTGCTGCAAAAATCAGTCTGGCGATTATAACATCTTTTCTGTGGCTTGCTTTCATATTATTCTCCTTTTGTATTATCTATGTTTTGGCTCATTATAGCATAATAATCTAAAAAGAAAAAGGCAGTTAATAGAATGTTTATTGGTAAATTTCTATAAATTACCTTATAATATTCTTAAACTACAGCACATCATATCAGAAGGAGATAAAATCATGGAACAAAAGACACCTTTTAAAGAGCTGACATTCAGTCAGAAAATACAATATATATGGGACTATTACAAAATACCGATATTTCTTGTCATTATCGGAATCATAGCAGTCACATCCTTTATTCACGGCCGGCTTGCGCAGAAAAATACTGTTTTGAGCGTATTATGCGTAAATGCAGAAAACAGCACCACAGAGGACAGCGGCGCCGATATTTTCAATGACTTTCTCACAGATAACGGCTATGATTTGTCAAAGGATGAAATTGCCTTAAACAAAAATATCTGTGTCGATGTAGACAAAAGCGGCTTAGACTATCAGAACATGGCAGTCCTCACAGCATACTTTGCTTCTAACGAATACGATATATGCTTTATGGATGATAAGACCTTTGATTATTACGCCAAAAATGTCTACTTTGAAGATATAAGCAAATATCTGGATAAAACCGTCCTTGAAAAATATAAGGACAGGCTTGTATATGAGACAATAGATGGTAAGGAATATCCTTGTGGTATAAGGCTTTCAGCAGATGACAATGAATTTGTCAAAGCCTCCGGCTTATACTCTTCATGTACTGTCGGAGTGTGCTGTGACTCCTCCCACGATGCTATGGTCAAAAAATTATGCGGCTACATATTACAGTAGCCGCATTTCTATTTCTTCTGCTTTTATCTTATGAATTTCTCCTGTTTTTAAGCTTCAAGATTCCACCTATTGCAAGAAGTACTACACTCAGGCATGCCACAATAAATAAATCAGGAACATAGTCCTTTATTACCCAGTATGGTATACCTCCGACAATAGGCGCAATAACTATGCCCACCGGCAAAAACAGATGCAGAAAAATATTCGCTATCAGGTTTCCGCTATTGTCTGTTCTCCATTTGTGCGACTTGATAATCTCCATCAGCGCAACCGATATAAATGCCGCAAAAACAAGGTCATAGAACAGGTGCGCATCGACATAATCCTTTGGGTCAAGCTCGTCTGTTGCGTATCCCATAAGTGTCATCACAACCTTTGAGGTTACCTTGTTCATCAAATGGTTTGTAACCATATAGTCATTGGTATTTGCGAGGAATACAACGCCCACACCGCTCTCCGGAAGCAGATACATGTCTGCGATATAGTTCTCAGTGAGACCTGTGTGATTGTACACTGTCTCGACATATTTATCCGAACGTACCCAGCCCATACCATAGCCTGTCTCACCTGACTCATCCATAGGAACTGTTACCCGAAACATTGTGCTAAGGCTCTTGTCAGAGAGTATTCCATAGCCGCCACGCAGATACATCTGCAGATATTTTCCCATATCATTTGCGCTGGATGCAATATAGCCCGCCGGTACAGTGGACCACGAATCGCTGAGCGGATACTTCACATCGCTTTCCACCGAAAAACCGAAATAATTGTTGTGACCTGTAATCAGACCATCCTTCTTTGCTTTTGCATAGGCTGCGCTGCTGTGAGTCATGCCAAGTGGTGTAAAAAATGTCGCTGTCAGATAATCGCTGTAGCTAACACCTGATACTTTTTCCACTATAAGACCAAGTATGTCATAATTGACATTCGCATAGGTATATTCTCCATTTTTGCCAACAATCTTTGCATTTCCCACATGCTGGTACACGCCAAGTCCGCTGGTGTGATTGAGCAGCTGTCTTATTGTAATCCTTGTCGCATCCTTTGGATTTTTGAATACCTCAGCTGCATCCAGATAAGGATTTACCGGGCTGTCAATATTCAGATGTCCTCCCTCATACAGCTTCATGATGCATGCCGCAGTAAACGACTTGCTGAGTGAACCGGTGATAAACGGTGTGTCAAGGCTCTTGCACTCCCCATAAGTCCCGGAGAAAAGCACGCCCTCTGCATCTACCACCTCAACAGCCATGCCCGGAATCCTGTAATTGTCACAGGCTGCCTTTAAGGTATCCTCTATCTCTGTATATTTCGGCGAATAATTATTGTTGTCAAGTCTGGGTATCACGTCTATCACAAGCCCAACTATGATTGCAACAACTATCCCCATCAAAGCTCTCTGTGGTATCAGCCCGATATAATGTGCATAATTGGTATATGTCTTTTTCGCCATATCCTCGGTACCCTTTATCCACACCTTCGGTGTATGTGCATACCAGCCACAGTATACTACCAGTTCAAGAAACAATAGGACTGCCATCCATATCAAAAGTGCAAACACAAAGCCCGTTGAAAAGCTTGTTGCCCCTGCTATTGATGTCAGTATGACAAGCGCTATCGTCCAGAATATAAGTGCCGGAAGCTTCTTTACAAACTTCTCCCAGTCTGTCATGATACGGATATTCCGATTTCTGTAGCCACGCATATGCATGACCTTTTTCTGCAGTTTCTCGGGCATATTACTTATCTTATATGCCGGATCCCGCTTTATCCGTATTACTCTGTATATGCCAAATATTAAGCAGCAGACTATTATCTCAACTGCCAGTACCATTCTATCAACCACCTTATGTCTTATTTACAGTCATTTGAGACTGTACTTTACATAAAAATTTAGCACATTTTTTGTGCTATGTAAACACAAAATAATATGAATACTACGGGCCGTAAGCCCCACAAAGCGGTTTCACACACGGACTCACATGAGAGCTGCGCTTTGCTGTTAAGTGGCTGTACGAATTATGCTTCACACGCCAAAATGCCCCGCCATGAACGGCGGGGCAAGGCGTTATGCGCCACGGAAACCGGCACTTAGGCCACGTATAACAGCTACAAATCAGTTCTGTCCATAGTATGCGTTAGCCCCATGCTTACGGTAGAAATGCTTCTCCTTTATGTTGTCCGGGGCTGGCTTCACGTCAGGATTTACTGACTCTGTGAGTCTGGCCATCTTTGCCACTTCCTCAAGGACAACGGCGTTGTGCACAGCCTCAGCCGCATCCTTTCCCCAAGCAAACGGTCCGTGATTCTGACAGAGCACAGCCGGTGTGTATACAGGATTGATTTTTCTGTTCTCAAAGGTCTCTATGATGACAAGGCCTGTGTTTTTCTCGTAGGCTTCGTTGATTTCCTCTGTGGTGAGATTTCTCGCACATGGAATTGAGCCTAGGAAATAGTCTGCGTGAGTGGTACCGTAGAGCGGAATATCCCTGCCTGCCTGTGCCCATGCAACTGCCTCAGGTGAGTGTGTGTGTACAATTCCTCCGATATCCGGATACTTTTTGTAGAGCTCTAGGTGTGTTGCAGTGTCTGACGAAGGCTTGTATTTTCCCTCTATCTTATTTCCTTCAAGATCCATGACTACCATATCATCAGGAGTAAGCACATCATAATCCACTCCACTTGGCTTGATGACAAAATATCCTGTTTCCCTGTCAATTCCACTGACATTGCCCCATGTATATGTGATGAGCCCTCTTCTTGGGAGCTCCATGTTTGCTTCGTAAACCTGTTTCTTTAATTCTTCAAGCATTTTCTGTTCCTCTCTTATTATTTTTTACTGCTATTACAGTGGAAGAGCCTTTACCATTGCACGCTCTGCCTCAATTGCTGCCTTATATGTATTTATGTACTCATCAAAGCCCTTTACATCATCAGGGTCCGGCTGCATTACCATGCCCTTTTCGCCATTAAATACCCTGTCTGAAAGATATTTTTCCAAAGGCTCTCCATCTGCTTTATTCACCATATAAGCTGCGAGCACTGCCATGCCCCACGGGCCGCCCTCTCCGGCTGTCTCCATGACCGCAACCGGTGCATCCATGGCCGCTGCAAGTATGCTCTGGCCCACACCCTTTGTCTTGAACAGACCACCATGACCGTAAAGTGTGTCTACCTTTACTTTTTCCTCTTTAAAGAGAATATCACAGCCGATTTTTAATGTTGCAAGACTTGCATAGAGATGTGTGCGCATAAAGTTTGCAAGATTCATCCTTGCATCCGGCTTTCTGGCAAACATAGGTCTGCCCTCGTTGAGTCCGATGACAGGCTCTCCCGAGAAAAGGTTAAAGGCTACAAGGCCGCCACAGTCCTTATCGGCTGTAAGTGCATTGTTGTAGAGCTTTCCATATATGTCATTCATATCTATATCCATGCCAAACAGCTCTGAAAATTCCTTGAATAATCCCACCCATGCATTTAAGTCTGACGTACAGTTGTTGCAGTGCACCATAGCTACCGCATCTCCCGATGGTGTGGTGACCATATCAAGCTCCTCATGAACTGCCTTAAGTGCCTTTTCAAGCACCACCATAGCAAATACAGATGTGCCCGCTGATACATTTCCGGTACGCACTGCAACAGAATTGGTTGCGACCATTCCCGTGCCTGCGTCTCCCTCCGGCGGTGCAAGCAATATACCGCTCTCCAGATTGCCGCTTACATCAAGCCTTTTAGCTCCTTCCTCTGTCAGCGTACCTGCCTTTTCTCCAGCCGTAAGCACCTTTGGCAGAATATCTCTTATATCCCACGGATATTCTTTTACCTTATCTAATGCTGCAAATTTATCAAGCATTGCCGCATCATAATCCCTGGTCTTCGAATCGATAGGAAACATGCCTGATGCCTCACCTACACCCATGACCTTTTCACCTGTGAGCTGCCAGTGAATATAGCCTGCTAATGTTGTGAAATATGCTATCTTTGATACATGCTCTTCTTTATTTAATATAGCCTGATACAGATGCGCTATGCTCCACCTCTGCGGAATATTAAAGCCAAGCACCTCAGTAAGCTCTGCTGCAGCCTCACCTGTGATGGTATTTCTCCATGTCCGAAATGGCACAAGCAGATTATCCTCCTTGTCAAAAGGCAGATAGCCGTGCATCATGCCGGAAATACCGATTGCCGCAAGCTTTTTGATGGTAACTCCATACTTTTCCTTTGCATCCTGCGCCATTTTGCTGTAGCAGTCTGAAATGCCCTCCCAAATCATATCCAGGCTGTATGTCCAGATGCCGTCCACAAGCATGTTTTCCCAATCATGGGCACCTGTGGCTATAGGAGCATGGTCATCCCCGATAAGCACC
>ENA-OQJY01000135-OQJY01000135.1-human-gut-metagenome-genome-assembly--contig:-NODE-135-length-10566-cov-3.385669_pt1 | contig 10566 bp, 9 predicted proteins | sample MGYA00242643_ERZ504788 | MGnify/ENA primary metagenome ERZ504788 (study PRJEB26092, sample SAMD00036361) | human gut metagenome | host: Homo sapiens | study: EMG produced TPA metagenomics assembly of...
AGATGCACACGGTATTGTAGGAAGAATAGTGCTTTACTGCATCGACAAGGGTATTGCAATCGACGATATGAGTATCGACGAGCTCAAGGCTATCTCTCCGGTATTTGAGGAGGATGTATTTGATGCCATTTCAATGGAGACTTGTGTCAGCACAAGGTGTACAGTTGGAGCACCGTCAAAGACATCAATGGACAAGGTAATTGTCGTTTACGACGAGTATATGAAGTCAAATTGGCAGGATGAAGTGTAGTTTTTGTGCATATTTTATAAAAACAGGGAGAAAAATTATTAATTTAATATAGTTTTTTCCTTGTTTTTCATTAGAGTTTCAAGTAATATATTTCCTATAAAGACAGTTGTACGCGACAGACGGACAAAACCTGATTTTAATGTCAAAGTATAGTGTATGACATGGTCGAAGAAATTCTAGAAGATAGGGAGATTAGAGTAATGAGTGAAAAGCTTAAAGTAGGTATCCTCGGTGGAACAGGAATGGTAGGACAGAGATTTATTTCTCTTTTAGAGAATCATCCATGGTTTGAGGTAACAACAATTGCAGCCAGCCCAAGAAGTGCAGGCAAGACATACGAGGACGCCGTTGGTGATAGATGGAAAAATGGACACACCAATGCCTGAGGCAGTTAAGAAAATCATCGTAAAGAATGTCAATGAGGTAGAAGAGGTTGCTTCACAGGTTGACTTCGTATTCTCAGCCGTTGATATGTCAAAGGACGAGATCAAGAAGATCGAGGAGGACTACGCAAAGACAGAGACTCCTGTAGTTTCAAACAATAGTGCCCACAGATGGACACCTGATGTGCCAATGGTTGTACCTGAAATCAACCCACAGCACATGGAGGTTATCAAATATCAGAAGGAGCGTCTCGGTACAAAGAGAGGCTTCGTAGCAGTAAAGCCAAACTGCTCAATCCAGTCATATGCTCCGGTTCTTACAGCATGGAAAGAGTTTGAGCCATATGAGGTTGTTGCTACAACATATCAGGCAATCTCAGGTGCCGGAAAGACATTCAAGGACTGGCCTGAGATGGTTGGAAACATCATTCCATTCATCGGTGGAGAGGAAGAGAAATCTGAGAAAGAGCCACTTCGTCTCTGGGGATATGTGGATGATGAGAAGAAACAGATCGTTCCTGCAGAGTCACCGGTTATCACATGCCAGTGTATCCGTGTTCCTGTATTAAACGGTCATACAGCAGCTGTATTTGTCAAGTTCAAAAAGAACCCTACAAAGGAGCAGCTCATTGAGGCACTCGAGAAGTTCAGCGGAGTACCACAGGAGCTTGGGCTTCCAAGCGCACCAAAGCAGTTCATCAGATACTGTGAAGAGGATAATCGTCCTCAGGTTGCACTTGATGTGGATTATGAGCATGGTATGGGAATCAATGTCGGACGTCTCAGAGAGGATACAGTCTATGACTGGAAGTTCGTCGGACTTTCACACAACACAGTACGTGGTGCAGCCGGTGGAGCAGTGCTTTGTGCAGAGCTTCTTAAGGCACAGGGTTACATCACAAAGAAGTAGATTTAGCAATTTGCTGGAAAATATTATTATGAGGGCGGATTTTCCGTTTGTGGGCTGTGGGCACCGGTATAGCACACAGTAGTATTCCTCAGATAAAATATGAAGTCAGCCACGGGATTTTTTACGGATAGGTTATGGCAGTTTGCAAGTCTAAACTGTCATTTGACCTATTGGAAACCCGTGGCAGTTCATATTTTTTCTTCGGAACATACTGTGTACTCTCCGGTGAAGGCAGTGTATTGAACGGAAAATCCTCACTCTGTGATTTTAATTGCAAAAGTCGAGTCCCTTAAAAGGGACTCTTTTTTTTAGTTTTGTTAGGTTTATTATTCTCGGGTGGCTTAATTGTTACGCTTGAATTTATATTTTATCGTGGTAAAATAGAAAGGCTTAGAAGAATAATATTTAAGAGGTAGATATAAGTGAAGAATAATAAGTATGAAATTGATATGGTAAACGGTTCAATAATGGATAAGCTTATTTCGTTTGCGTTGCCGCTTATGATTTCGGGTATTTTACAGTTAGCGTTTAATGCGGTGGATATTATTGTCGTGGGACAGTTTAGTGGCAGCAAATCACTTGCGGCTGTTGGCTCGACTACGGCACTTATCAATGTGTTTGTCAATCTGTTTATGGGTATATCGCTTGGTGCGAATGTGCTCGCTGCCCGATTTTATGCGGCAGGCAAGGATAAGGAGATGTCTAAGACGGTGCACACCGCTATTATGATTGCACTCATAAGTGGTATTGTGATGGGTGTGGTCGGTGTTATTTTTGCAAGGGGTGCGCTGGAAATTATGGGTACACCGGATGATGTCATAGGTCTTTCTACTATTTATATGAGGATTTATTTTTGCGGTATGCCGTTTTTTATGCTTTATAACTATGGCGCGGCAATTTTGCGTGCTGTCGGCGATACAAAGAGACCTCTTATCTTTTTGATTATTTCAGGCTGTATCAATGCACTGCTCAATCTGTTTTTTGTAATAGTGTGTAAACTGGATGTTGCAGGTGTTGCAATCGGTACAATTGTTTCGCAGTTTGTTTCCTGTGTGCTTGTATTATACTGTCTGAGCAAAGCAGATACCAGCTATAAGCTCTGCTTTAATAAGCTTGCGATTGATAAGGAATATATGCTTCAGATATTTCAGGTGGGAATCCCGGCCGGCATACAGAGCACAGTCATAAATATCTCAAATGCCATGCTTCAGTCATCAGTCAATTCCTTTGGCTCAATAGCCATGGCTGGATATACGGCGGCAAACAATATACTTGGTTTTTTGTATGTATCAGTCAACTCAATCACACAGGCCTGCATGAGCTTTACAAGCCAGAACTATGCGGTGGGAAAACAAAAGAGAATGGACAGGGTACTGATAGACTGTCTGTTTCTCACGACAGCGGTAGCGCTTGTGATGGGAAGTGCTTCATACATATTTGGAACACAGATACTTGGCATATATACAAGTAATAGCGAGGTAATTAAATCAGGACTTGAGATTATTTCAATTACAACAATCCCATATTTCCTGTGTGGAATCATGGACCTTTTTCCGGGAGCACTAAGAGGAATGGGATACTCAACTGTACCTATGATACTTTCTATAATAGGAACAGTCGGAGTCAGAATCATCTGGATATATGGTCTGTTTCCAAGCCACAGGTCGCTGTTTTTTCTGTTTATATCATATCCCGGCTCATGGATAGCGACAATCATCATGCAGGCTATCTGCTATATGTTTGTCAGAAATAAAGTGAAAGCTACAATAGGAGCTCGGAAATTATAATTAAAATCTATTTGTATACGTGTTAAATTGTGATATAATATTTCAAGTTGATTATTTTGGAGTAATATTATGAAAGAAAAACACACGGATTTAGAGAAACTTGAGCAGCTCTATAAAGAGTCGGGTAACCAGCTCGTAGTGCTCTACGGAAGGAGAGGCTGTCAAAAGGAGGAAATCATCGTGGCACAGAGCGAGAATAGAAGGAGCATCATCGGCTTCTGCAACTGGGACAAGCCAATGATGACCATGGATGAATTATAGAGGAGCTTATGGGAAAATCACTGATAATAACAGAGAAGCCATCCGTGGCACAGGAATTTGCGAAGGTGCTGCGGGTGAGCGGACGCAATGACGGTTATATAGAAAATGGAGAATATGTGATTTCATGGTGCGTGGGACATCTTGTCGGGCTGGTCTACCCTGAGTCTTACGACATGAAATACAAGAAATGGCGTCTTGAGGATCTGCCGTTTCTGCCAAAGGAATACAAATATGATGTGATAGACAGCGTGCGCAAGCAGTACAATATTGTGCACGCTCTTTTGCAGAGAGAGGACATTGACAGAGTTTACTGGGCAGGTGATGCCGGAAAAGAAGGACAGACCATCGAGGAGAATATCAGAAACTTTGGTGGTGTCAGGGAAGGCATGGAGGAGCTTCGAGTCTGGATAGATTCGCAGACCGAGGAAGAAATCCTAAGAGGCATAAAAGAGGCAAAGCCGATGAGTGCGTATGCAAACCTCGGAAAGAGCGGCATCATGCGTACCATCGAGGACTATGCGATGGGCATCAACTTTTCGCGTGTCATGTCGGTCAAATACGGCAATCTGCTAAACGATGCAGCGGGTACACGCTCGTACACGGCAATCGCGGTCGGACGAGTGATGACCTGTGTGCTTGGAATGGTAGTAATCCGTGAGCGCGAAATCAGAAACTTTAAGGAGACTCCGTTTTACAGGGTAATCGGCAGGTTTACGGATGCCGGTGTAGAGGCAGAGTGGAAGGCTGTAGAAGGCTCAAGGTACTTTGAATCACCGCTTTTATACAAGGAAAACGGCTTCAAAGAGGAAAAAGATGCACTCGCTTTAATTGAAGAATTAAACGGCAAACAGGCGAAAGTTAAATCTATAGTTAAGAATATTGCTAAAAAAAGAGCACCGCTTCTTTTCAACCTGGCGGAGCTGCAGGCAGAGTGCTCAAAGAAGTTTAAAATCAGCCCTGATGAGACATTACAGGTGGCTCAGGATCTGTATGAAAAAAAAGCTCACCACCTATCCTAGAACAGATGCCAGGGTGCTCTCAAGCGCTGTGGCAAAGGAGATTGGAAAAAATATAAGCAGGCTTAAAGGTTTTGAACAGACAGCAGACTTTGTGGAGCATATTATGCAAAAGAGGCTATATGCCAACATAGTTGATACGCAGTACACGGATGACAGCAAGGTAACAGACCACTATGCTATCATTCCGACAGGTCAGCTTACAGAGCTTTCGGGGCTTACATCGCTTCAAAGAGCAGTATTTGAGCTGATTGTCAGGCGTTTCCTTAGTATTTTTTATCCACCGGCAGAGTATGAGAATGTGAAGCTTGTCGTAGATGTGGATAAGGAAAGTTTTTTTGCATCATCAAAGGTACTAAAGAGCGAGGGTTATTTACAAGTGGCGAATCCGCCGAAAAAGAAGTCGTTTGAGGAATCAAACGCACGAATACTTGGTAAAAACAGTGAAACTGCAGATAGTACAGATGAAAACAGCACAGCAAACGGCAGCAATGATGAGATAGTCGTAAATCCCAAGGTGATGCTTGAGCTTGCCGATAAGCTAAAGGCGGGTGATGAGATAGCATGCCAAGGCTATAATATCAAGTTTGGTAAGACATCTCCGCCAAAGCGCTATACATCAGGCTCTATGGTGCTTGCCATGGAAAATGCAGGACAGCTTATCGAGGACGAGGAGCTTCGTGAGCAGATAAAGGGCTCAGGAATAGGCACCTCAGCAACGAGAGCGGAGATAATCCAGAAGCTTGTCCGTATAGGATATCTGAATCTGAACAAAAAGACACAGATACTCACACCCGAAAGCCTTGGTGAGATGGTATTTGAGGTCGTATACATGACAGTTCCGGCACTTCTTAACCCAAAGATGACAGCCAACTGGGAAAAGGGACTGGACGGAATTACAAGGGGCACGGTGGATTTCTGGGAATACAGGGGAAAGCTTGAGAACTTTATCCGCAAAGAGACAGAAAAGATGATTGAGCAGAATCTGCGCCCTGAGATTGCAGACCGTATCAGCAGCTTTGCAGGCAAAAATGCCAGAGGTGCGGCGGCCAGACGAAAGATAGGTGTCAAGTGCCCTGTTTGCGGCGGTGAGATAGTGACCACACCGTTTGGCTATGGCTGTGCTAATTATAAAAATGATAAATCAGGATGTAATTTTAATATCGGACAGGTGGCAGGACTTGATATTCCGGAGGAACAGGTCAAAAAGCTGATTGAAGAAGGAATCACCGATACAATCCGTGGTTTTAAGTCGAAGAGCGGCAAACGCTTTGATGCATGCTTAAAGCTCAACAAGGATGAACAGACGAACAAGGTATCAGCCACCTTTGATTTTGAAAATGTAAAGCCGCAAAAGGTCGAGGGTATTGTATGTCCGGACTGTGGGGGCGATATATATGTGTCACCATACGGCTACCGATGTGCAAACTATAACAGACAGACAGAGGATGGCTGCCATTTCTTCGTTGGAAGGATAGCAGACAAGCAGCTGTCACAGGTACAGTTTTTAGAACTCATGGCAAACGGCAGAACTGAGACGATAAAGGGCTTTAAATCAAAATCGGGAAAGCGCTTCAACGCATGCCTCGTTTTAAAGAAGGAGCCGGTCACAGAGGGAAGTGAGAAAATGCACACCGTCGTAGCATTTGACTTTGACAATGTGGAGGACGAAATCATAAAGGATGTCGTCTGTCCGCTTTGTGGTGGTCAGATAAAAAAGACATCGTTTGGCTATGGCTGTGTGAACTACAAGGGTGATGAGCCGGGAAGCTGCCGCTTTTCGGTGGGACAGATTGCGGGAAAGACAATCACAGCCGCAAACTTAAAGCAGCTTCTTAATGATAAAAAGACCGAGACCATACGAGGCTTTAAATCCAAAAGCGGGAAACGCTTCGATGCGTGCCTGGTGCTTAAGGAGGATGAAAACAAAAAGCTCTCTGTCCAGTTTGATTTTGACCATGTAGAGCCAAAGACAGTGAAGGATGTAGTATGTCCGAAGTGCGGAGGCAAAATCCAGGTGGCGCCGTTTGGCTTTGTATGTGAGAACAACAGGCGTGATGATCCTGAGAGCTGCCGCTTTATGGTGGGCAAGGTCGCAAGCGTCAAGATAAAGGAATCAGTCCTTAAGGAGCTTCTGACAAAGAAAAAGACAGAAGTTATATCAGGATTTGTCTCCAAGACAGGCATGAAGTTTGACGCACCGCTAAAGACTCACAGAAGACGGAGATATAGCCTTTGATTTCCCCGTAAAACGACCTAAGCCAATCGAGACAAATGTACTATGTCCAAAGTGTGGCAGACCTCTCAAAAAGACACAGTGGAAATATGAGTGTGAGTGCGGCTTCAATGTTTGGCATACTGTGGCAAAGGTGGAGCTTTCAGAGGAAATTCTCACGGAGCTGTTTACCACAGGAAAGACCAAAAAGAAGGTCACAGGCTTCACTTCAAAGGCGGGAAATGTATTCGATACATGCCTTAAGTTTGAAAATGACCAGATATCATTTGATTTCGATAACCCCGGCGAGGAAGAAGTGCAGAGCACGGCTGAAGTACATAACAATGCTGATGCACAGAACAATGCTGATGCATATAACAATGCTGATACACAGAACAATGCTGAAGTACAGAGCACGGCAGATGATGCGCCGGATAAGACAACCATGAATAATACAACCATGGATGAGATGGGAATCCCAGAGGAATTTCTGGCAGGATTTGATATGGCAGCTGATAGTGCACAGGCAGATGATGTGTCGGAGGCGGCACTTGCGGCGGCGCATGAGCTGTTCGGTGAGTAGCTCTGCCTATAATTAATTATTAAATCTATAATTAACATTATCATTGGGGCTTAAATATTTAAATGACAGTTAAAGTAATAGTTAATAATTTTTACATAAAAGAAAGGACATAGAAAAATGGAAAACGCAAAAATAACAAACCTCTATAATCTGGATGAAACAATCGCAAAGGAGTATTTATCACAGTTCACTTATCCATGGGAGGCACTTGCCGGAATAAGTGATTTCATCAAGGAGATAGGACCAACACTCGACCCTGAAATCTATGAGAAAAGAGGAGAAGATATCTGGGTGGCAAAGAGCGCAACAGTATTTGACAGCGCATATCTGCACGGTCCGCTCATCATATGCGAGGATGCAGAAATCAGACAGTGCGCCTTTATCCGTGGCAGCGCAATCGTAGGAAAGGGCTCAGTAGTAGGTAACTCCACAGAGCTCAAAAATGTCATCATCTTCAACTCAGTACAGGTGCCTCATTACAACTATGTAGGTGATTCAATTCTTGGCTACAAATCACATATGGGCGCAGGCTCTATTACATCAAATGTAAAGAGCGACAAGACTCTTGTAGTCGTAAAGGATGTTTACGATACAAAAGAGGAGATTGAAACCGGCCGCAAGAAATTCGGCGCTATGCTCGGTGACCATGTGGAGGTAGGCTGCAACTCAGTGCTCAATCCGGGAACAGTAATAGGAAGAAATTCAAACATTTATCCGCTTTCAAGAGTACGCGGAGTCATCCCTGCAAACCACATTTTTAAGGACAAGGACAACGTAGTTCTTAAAAAATAGTAATGTTGTTTGAAAAAATATTGTATTTTTGTTGTTTTTTGTCGATGATACTCTAGACTTATGACAAAAAATATGAGAGAATAAATCGGGTATGTTAAAACCATAACGAAAGGAGTCTTAAGATGATTTACACTAAGGAAGTTGAAAACATGTGTCCTGTAGCTAAGGGCGCAAAACATGAGCCAGCTCCTATCCCAGAAGAAGGAAAATGGGTTCATTCTAAGAAAATTGAGGACATTTCAGGATTTACACACGGTGTAGGCTGGTGTGCACCACAGCAGGGTGCCTGCAAGCTCTCACTCAATGTAAAGAATGGAGTAATTGAAGAGGCATTAGTTGAGACTATCGGATGCTCAGGAATGACACACTCTGCAGCTATGGCAGCAGAAATCTTACAGGGTAAGACAATTCTTGAGGCATTAAACACAGACTTAGTTTGTGATGCCATCAATACAGCTATGAGAGAGTTATTCTTACAGATCGTTTACGGTCGTACACAGTCTGCATTCTCTGATGATGGACTTGCTGTTGGAGCAGGACTTGAGGATTTAGGAAAGGGACTTCGCTCACAGGTTGGTACAATGTACGCAACAAAGGCAAAGGGAGTTCGTTACCTTGAGATGGCTGAGGGCTATGTAACAGGAATCGCTCTTGACAAGAACGATGAAGTAATTGGATACCAGTTCGTTTCTCTTGGAAAAATGACAGATTTTATCAAAAAGGGTGATGACGCTAACACAGCTTGGGAGAAAGCTTCAGGATCATACGGTCGTGTAACTCCAGAGCAGGGTGCTGTTAGGATCATTGATCCAAGACAGGAATAAGAGGAAAGGAGAACGACAATGGCATTATTTGAAGCATATGAAAGAAGAATAGACCAGATCAATGCTGTACTTAACAGCTATGGTATCAGCTCAATCGAAGAAGCTGAAAAGATTACAAAGGACGCTGGACTTGATGTTTACGATCAGGTAAAGAAAATCCAGCCAATCTGTTTCGAGAACGCTTGCTGGGCATACACAGTTGGTGCAGCAATCGCAATCAAAAAAAGGATGTAGAAGAGCAGCAGACGCTGCAGCAGCAATCGGAGAGGGACTTCAGGCATTCTGTATCCCTGGATCAGTTGCTGATCACCGTAAGGTAGGTTTAGGACATGGTAACCTTGGAAAGATGCTCCTCGAGGAGGAGACAGAGTGCTTCTGTTTCTTAGCAGGTCACGAGTCATTCGCAGCCGCTGAGGGTGCTATCGGAATCGCTGAGAAGGCAAACAAGGTTCGTCAGAAACCACTGCGTGTTATCCTTAACGGACTTGGAAAAGACGCTGCACAGATCATCTCACGTATCAACGGATTCACATTCGTAGAGACACAGTATGACTACAAGGCAGCTAAGCTCAACATCGTATCTGAGCATGCATACTCAGATGGACTCCGTGCAACAGTTAAGTGTTACGGTGCAGATGATGTTCAGGAAGGTGTTGCAATCATGCATCACGAGAACGTTGGTGTTTCTATCACAGGAAACTCTACAAACCCAACTCGTTTCCAGCACCCGGTAGCAGGTACATACAAGAAAGAGTGTATCGAGCAGGGTAAGAAGTACTTCTCAGTAGCATCAGGCGGTGGTACAGGACGTACACTTCACCCAGACAACATGGCAGCAGGACCAGCTTCATACGGTATGACAGATACAATGGGACGTATGCATTCAGATGCACAGTTCGCAGGATCTTCATCAGTTCCGGCTCACGTTGAGATGATGGGACTTATCGGAATGGGTAATAACCCAATGGTTGGTGCTACAGTAGCAGTTGCCGTTTCTGTTCAGCAGGCTTCTGATGAGGGCAAATTCTAAATAGAAAGCTTGATTTTATAGGCTTTTTGGAGACTCATATCATTTTTGGTATGGGTCTCTTTTTTTAGCTCATTTTCTGGATTTGGTGTAAAAATAGCTGCACGCTGCCATCAAGTCGCCATATTTAATTATTGGCGACGTGGAAAGTGAAATATTGGCGACTTGGGCGACGCAGGTTGACAAAAATAATTGTTTATGGCGACTTGGAACACTAATTCCGGTTATATTTTATGCCTCGCAGGTCATAGCCTTTTGTATTTTTATTTATTAAAATTTCTAATATCTCTTGTGCGAAAGGAGAAGTAAATGAGCGAAGTAATTGTGAGAGAAAGGTATTCGTGTTAATGCTGTTGCACCTGGGATTACAGAAACTGATATGATGAAAGCTGTGCCAAAGGAAGTTATCGAACCTATGATTGAAAGAATTCCATTGCGTCGTCTTGGACAGCCAGAAGATATTGCCAATGCGTTTGTGTTTCTTGCATCAGATGAGGCGAGTTACATTACAGGTGTTA
>ENA-OQJY01000137-OQJY01000137.1-human-gut-metagenome-genome-assembly--contig:-NODE-137-length-10511-cov-2.806337_pt1 | contig 10511 bp, 12 predicted proteins | sample MGYA00242643_ERZ504788 | MGnify/ENA primary metagenome ERZ504788 (study PRJEB26092, sample SAMD00036361) | human gut metagenome | host: Homo sapiens | study: EMG produced TPA metagenomics assembly of...
GTTAATAATTTTCTCTGTTTCATTATAATCCTCCTAAATAAAAAATATGCATTAGTTAGTATTATCTAACCAATACATATTTTATCTGGTACTAATATGAAACTCAATGACCTGGCAGACTAGTTTCTATCCAATCAGACATTCTTTTTATACTCCGTTGGTGTCATTCCATATTCACCTCGAAATGCCGAAGTAAATTTATTGGGATTTGTATATCCGATTTCTGTTGCGATTTCACCTACAGATAAATTCCCCTCCCGTAATAATTTTTCAGCAATTTGTAAACGATAAGTCCGGAGATACGCATAAACAGGTGCACCATACATTCCCTTAAAACAACGTTTCATTGCCGTAGGTGATATTTCAAAACGCTCTGCCAACTCCTCAATTGTATAATGTTCTTTGATATGTCCTACAATAAAATCATGAATCTGTCTGGTACAGTTCCTTTGCGATTTTTGAGAAATAAACATAGTCGTTCTTAATCCTGTCAAAATCCATTTCTGTTAGTATCAATAAAAGCTCCAGAAGCTTTATTCTGATATAACTAGGCTTTATATGTTCCTGAACAGTATATAATTCCGAAAATATATGTTGGACAGTTTCATTTGCACGAACCATATAAAAATCCTGTTTTCCTGCAAACTCTGAAATTCGAGTAAGATTAATAGAAAGAAGTTTCAAGATTCTTCTCATCTCATCTGTAATTTCTTCCAACTCAATCGTTATCGTTATCCCATGATAATGGGAAGTAGGAAATGTTGATGTATGTGATTTCTTATGCAAGGTACAAATGGATAAATTTCCCGCTGCCATATAGCAATAACTACGCTCTCCAAACGCACACTCACACCGCCCCTCCCGACAATAATTAATTTCAATAAATCCAGGACGTGGACTCTGCATCTTATTACAATATTCCATATGCATATCATTATAGACCAGCTCCATTCCTGGAAATGTCTGATATACGGCGATATCTCCTGTACCACTTTCATTCTCAAGATGAAATCTTGAACATATAGCATCTTCTTTTTTTCTCCGGACAGAAGATCCATATAAATCAACACTTCTGAAATCCGATTCCACTTCCGAAGACGCAAAAAGTATATCTCCAGCAACCTTATATGGATTGTCCTCTGTTGTTACTGTTCTCATATTACACCTGTCCACTTTCTTCCGCTGCTTTTCTTACTTTTGTCTCCTCTTTCATAAAACATCATAGCTTATCTCCTTCAGCAATTAGTTTTATCTAACTTTCTCATATAAAAAAATGTTACCTTATAAAGCTCCAGTCCCTACAATAGGTAACATCGTTTGAGTTTCTATACTCTTTCAGTGTAACACCGTTAGGACTGACTGACAAGAAAATATAGAAATTCATTATAGCAAATAAATTCGATTTATTGTTCAATAGCCAACATTCTTATTATTCAAGTATATTCTAATCAGAACAGCCCCTACATTTATGACAAAAATCACAAACAGCAGATTAAATGGCAAATATTCCCGTATCAAGTTTCCTAATACCGCAATAAAGGAAAAGCTGGCTATCAAAACCATTTTATAAATATCATCCCATATCTTTCGATACCGTTCAATTCCGCCCCATACAAGAAATACACCCCCGACAATTCCCGCCATAATCACAGCACTTGAAAATATTCGTTCAAAAACTACCTCTCCCGTAGAATATCCCATATAATCCAGCTGTTCAAACCATATCGCATACTTTCTGCACCAATTAACTGGCAACATGATCAGTTGCATTAAATCCCTTTGAAATGCTCCATTCTGAATAAGTGAAAAGAATATGACACAAAGATATCCCCAAGCCCAGAAAAACTGTATTTCTTTCATATCCTCCATTTCCGATTTTGCTTTTCTCCTGGCTTTTTGTATCTCCATATCTGCCCGTTTCTTTTCCCTTTCAGCCTGATACTCTGCCTGTCTTGCCTGTTTTTCTGCTTCTTCCTGTTTTTGCTGTGCCTGTTCAACCGCTTTCACCGACGATTGGTTCACCTGTGTCTGTAATTTAGAGTTCTGGTCCCGAACGTCTTTTATTTCTTCTTCGAGCTGCTCTTGCTCGTTCCTGCTCATTAAGCCATTTCTGTTTCTCAGATCGTCGTTGCTCTGCTGAAGCGACTGATTCAGCTTCTGCGTTTCGGACAGTTCGGTTGTCAGACGCTGAATTTCTACGGTTGATTTCCGAATTTCTTCTCGCAATCTCTGCCTGTCGGATAAGATTGTCTGTTTCTCTTCTTCCAGTGTCTGTATCTGCTTTTTCTGTGTTCGCATGAACTCTTTCGCTTTTTCGAAACTTTGTACGAGAATATCCCTCTCCACTTTGAGCTTGATCGGTGATTCCTCTGGTGTCTGTGATGGCTGCGTCAAGCTCTCTGTAATAGTTTCTGAGTTCTTCGTTTGCTCTGCTGTCTCTGTCGGCTGCAACTCTGGATTTTTCCCTATTTCCATTAAATTCATTCTCCAAGCCCTCCTTGCTGATGTCCAGATGGAATGTTTTGGATAGATTGCTGTCACGCACTTTCTTTCCATCCTGATTCTGGAATGTGATGTGCTTCCGTTTCTCTGTCCAATTTACGTTCCACCCGAACTGCTTCATTTTTTCTTATAAACTTTTCTTTGCTGATACAATTTTCCAGTGCCTTTAACACTGCCATTGCACAATCCGCTACAAAGCTGTCCCTTACCTGTTGCCGGAACAGGTTATATTTATCCTTGTTCCATGCAATAACTTCGCCTTTTTCGATTTCACTGCCGTCAAAGTGTTTTCCTTTTTCTGCAATGGTCAATCCACGTTCCCGGCACATTTGATTGGTAAGCTGTTTCATACATTCCAGATCCTTTTTGGTGTTATGCAGCTTTCTCCCATCTTCATAACTTACTGAATTGGTAACCAGATGGCAGTGGATATGGTTTTTATCCTTATGCACAGCCACTAAGGTCTGGAATCCACTGAACCAATTTTCTGCAAACTCTTTTCCAAATTCTAATGCCTGCTCCGGAGTAATCTGCTCGTCCTTATGCCAGGAAATAATGTTGTGAGCGTACATTCTCCCAGAATCTTTATCCCACATCTTCTTTTCTTCTAAAAAGGTTCTATACACCAGATCATATTTAATCTCATCACGGCAGTACGGACCTGTTACATAAGTAAGCAGTTCACTTGTCTTGTCCTGTCGCAAAACATATTCGATGCAGTTTCTCATTGCTCCATGTGTATTTGTCCGCTTATTAATCGTCTTATTAATAGCCATATCTTTTCACTCTCCTTCCGGTACTTAAGAATATTTTTATTGAGGAAATACAGCGTACTGTCATTTGGAACTTCTCCATCTGTATGCAGCTTTCTTGCAATCTGATTGATATTTGTAGTAGCTCCCCGAAGCTGACTGAGAATATCTGCAAACATCTGGTTCAATCTTTTTAATTCTTCCACTTCCTCTGTAGAAGCTATCTTCAAATCTGCGATTGCTTTTATTACAACTTCCTGCTGTGTTCTTCCTGATTCTTTAACCTTGCTCTGAAACAGATCGTATTCCTCTTTATTCATCCGTATGGTTACTGTATAATTTCGTTTTCTCATAGGCTTTCGTCTCCTTTCTTTGCTTGTATTTTTATTCTTTATTAACAGACAAATCATTCTGACCGATAAATTAACAACGGGATTCCATAAGGGGCAACGCCCCTTTGGTGGGTGCAGGGTGAAACCCTAGTCAATCAGTAAGTGTTCTGTAGAAATGTCCGGTGGACATTTCGCAGGAATACTTACGCCATTGACGTGCCAGGGTTCCAAGGGGCAGAGCCCTCTGGCAAGTTTAGGAACAGCCCAAAGGCTGGCTCCGGTGCAGAGTGGCTTGCCACTTTGCGAAACTTGCCTGTCATCTCCCCACTACTGAAGCAACACTAGCCAAGCAACATTTTCCCCACTGCATTATCAAATCTAAATGGAGATGACGGTGGTTTTGTGGTGCAGGGACAGACTGTGGAAGAAATAGAAAAGCTCCCATTTCGATAGATTTTCTCTTTCTGAAACAGGCTGTTCATGCATCACTCCGATGCGAAGTATCGGACAATCCTGTGCCGTATCCGGCACTCTATTCTTTTCTTCGCCTTGCTTGTTCCATCCACCCATCTGCCAACGCTTTTCTGTTATATTTTCCTGTTATTTCTGTCTTTCTTTTTCTGGATCTCTTTCCATTTCTGCTAAAAGACATAAAAATAGCAGTCATAAACATTTCTCCAATTTATAATGTCTGAAATGTCACCACTGCCATTACCTTTTTCTGCTATTCTGCTTTTGTAAAGCTAGTCCTTACTGTCAGTCTGTTTTCCTGTTACTGCTATTTCATAACCATCTAAAAACTGTCTGCAAAATCCAGTGCTGCATCCATATCAGCTTCTTTCTCCCAGTCCAGATTATCTTCTGCAATCTCTCCATCCGTTTTCTCCATAGTCAGTGTTCTGTCCGGCAGATCACTTTCTCCTACCGATTCTTTTACAAACGGTACAAGCATTTCCATCAGATTCTTCGCTATAGCCATCGGGACGGATTCCTTTACTCCATCCCGTACAGCTGTTTCCACTCTTTCCAAAAACGCATCTTCCTTTTCTCTGGTTTCCAGATACGGATCTGCTTCATTCCTGTACTCTCTGGAAAAATAATCGTTTAAAGCAACTACAACTGCTCTGGTGTACGATTTATATTTTTCCCTGTCCATCGTCTGCAAATATTCCCATGCCTGTCTGTCCTGCTCATCACAAAGATTTAAGCGGATATTTGTGTTGATGATTTTCCGTTCCTTTCTCATACAAGCATCCCTCCGTTTCTCTGGATTTTCCTTACAGTCATTGCTTCATAGCCTTTCGCTGTGGCACAAATATCTCGTACAATCGTCACTCGGTTCTTATCATATTCTCCAAAATTCTGGATCATACAACCTCCGCCACCGACCACATATAAACGCATCAGTTCTGGATTATATTCCCGTTCCCTCAGCTTATGGAAGATTTCTTTCGTATAATCCCCGGCAGCTTTGCGAATGACTGAAAGATATTTTTCACCAATGTCTGCTGTCCCGGTACGGATCACCTGCTCAATCACCAGATCGTCCACCACCGTTCCCAGTTCTTTCAGCAGGGATTCCCTGACAGCAAGCACACACTGGTGTGTTCCATATTTCTCTGTAAAACATTTCTTCTCTAATGGACGTGAATTATTGATATACATGATATTCATAGTTCCATTTCCAATATCTGCCAGCATATTGATGCCCTTGAAATCCTGTAAGCGGTAAAAGGCTGCTGCAAATCCCTGTGGGTAAATGTCTGCTCCTGCAAACTCCACATGATATTCTTTATTGCGGAATGTAAAATCTACACATTCATTCTGGAGAAGATATTTCTGAAAATCTTCTTTCTGTGTCGCCACCCAGGTAAGCGGAAGTCCGGCTGCAATATGTACCTTTGCCCGGTTCATTCCTTTTCCATCCAGTTCCTTTGCAATAGCTGCCAACGTCAGCACATAATAGTCCTCATCCTGCGTTTTCTCTGCACAGAACTCCTTGTGTTCCTCTCCGATCTGGTAATACATGCCATTGTAAACAAGAAGATTGTTCTGAAAGATTGGCTCCTTGTCATATCTGGCTACACCGGATGGAAAACATCTGGTGGCTGTTTTCATGTTTCCATAACCATGATCAATCCCGATCACCACAATTGTTTCATTATTGTTATTTTTCATCATTCTCATAATCATACCTCATTCTTTCTTAATGTTTATTTTTGACTTTCTCCCAAATTCGGGAAAAACCTATATTTGTATCAGCTAAAACGTTGATACATAAAAAGGGCAGTCAGTGTAAAAAAAGCAAAATTTTATGTACTTTGGCAGCTATCTTTGTTATTTCTCCTGCTCCGGTAACATTTCTTTTTGCTTATTTTGCCCTAAATGCCCTTAATTCCCTGATTCATATTTAATTGTAACTGTTTATAATCTGTATCTGTTTCTTCAAAAGGTATTCTTTCTTCTGGATCTACAGGACAAAAATCTTCTTCCTTAACTGCAATATCCTGATAATAGAACTCACCATTGTACTGCTTCAGAAGGAAACCTTTATCTGTCATATTCCTGAAAAAGTTGGATTTACCATGCCCCTGTCTGCCATTCTCTTTGCAGTATTCCTCATACATATGGAACACTTCACTTCGTTTCAGGCGTTTTCCTTTGGCACGCACCAATGACTCATCAATAAAAGCACAGATACTATCTGACGTCCGTTGCACTTCTCTTACACATTCTTTGCTGTGCTCGCTCTCCGTAAACTTTCCCTGTTCATACAGTTTTTTCAATGCAATCATCGCCATATGAATCGCATAATCGGATTCTGCCTGTACCTTTTCCTTTAAGTGCAGATCTTTTTCACCGCTTTTTACTACCCGGTTCATATCAAGGATCAATAATCTACGGTAAAAAGCATCTGACTTATCCTCAAGATTCTGGGGCATTTCATTGGTAGAAAAGAGTAACTTTGCATAAGAGTGAAAATGGATTGCATCCTGTCCCTTTTTCTCATAGATCAGTGTATCTTCACCGACTGCTTTCTTTAATACATCTGTGTTCTCCATTGCTTTGCAGGGAATATCCGCACAGGCATTTAACAGCTTTCCGTACATTCCAGTCGCATAGAATCGTTTGTTCAGATCTTGTAGAGAAATACTGGACATATTGGTGATTCCAACTACATGCTGGATCAGTGATACTGCCACTGACTTTCCGGTTCCACCATTTCCTTTCAGCGTAAGGAATTTCTGAAACTGCGTGTCCTGTGTCATGCAGTATCCAAAATACTCCCAGAATGTCTGCTGTTCTTCTTTGTTCGGTAAAGACGATGCAAGATTACTTTTTGATTATTTTCTCCACCCTGCAGCACCTGCTCACAATCTTCTGGATAATAGGGAAATGGAATCTGATTGATTGTCAGATAATCCGGATTGTGTTCCAGCATTTCACCCGTAACCGGATCATAATATCCATTTTTGAAATTGATCCACCGCACAGGCTGTTTATTTAGTTCATATGCCTCTCGGTGAACTTTTGGCTGTGTGATCAGTAGATTATAGATTCTTTTGATCACTCCACTCTGTACCTGATCTCGATAGATCAGCTTCTGGATACGGTATTTCATTCTTACTCCATCATGGTCTTCCAGGAAAACGCCGTGTTCATAATAATAAGGTGTGATTCCCACCACAAAAAACTGAACATTCTCCACCAGGTAATCTACAATCTCCATGTCCCGAACACTTTTCACATTTCCTTTTGCATCAAATAAGTGAAACCGGCTCAGTTCCGGTTCTTCTTTTGGATCTCGCTCAAACCGAAGAATATACTGTTCCAGTAATTTCTCAACTTCCTTCTGATTATCCAGTTTGCCAAGATACTCTTTCTCTTTGAACAACTGCCAGCCTGCTTTTCCATCAAGACCAGCGTCTTTGAAAAATGTCAGTAACTTATCATTTATCCACTTCACTGAACAGGAAGCCACATAATGATAGGCACACTGGCAGCTTCCAGTAAACTGAATAGCTCTCATTTCTTCTATAAAGGAATCTGCACTGAAATAATATCCGTCATCTTCCTGAACCAGACAAAGTGCCTGATAACCTGACATTACAATATTCAACGCTATATCCTGATTGTCCACCAGAAAGATATAGGTCTGTGCTGTCCCTTCTGGATTGGTTTCCATATAATGCTTCAAAAACTTCTTGTTCAAACTTATCACTCCTTTCAGGCAAAGAAAAAGACGCAAGTCACATTTTCATGACTCACGCCTTTCTCTGCACTTATTTACTTTACAATGCCTATTAGTTCCAATTCGCTACGCACTGCGTATCCTTTTAGAACTTGCATTTAAACATAAATCAATTCCTTGAGAATAATCTCTTCCGCAATTGCTCTGTGCTGATTAGCAGCTCTTACCCATGCCATTTGATCTGCTTCTTTATCCGGCAGTGGTTCTTTTTCTTCCAACTGTTTCAGAATCATTTCTTCCCGTTCTCTGGCTGCCTTATCTACTTCCAGAAGATACTCTCCAATGGTGTCCTGCAGAAGCATCACCTGATAAGTTGAATTTCGATGATTCTTCAGATAATCTCTGCGAAGAAAACCATACTTTCCAAGTTGCTCCATCTGCTCACCGGATTTATAGGTGAGATTCGGGATCAGATATCCATTTACATTTGTATACGTTAATTTCATTTTATTAGCACTCTCCATTTCTCATCATTTTTTGACCACAAATTTACGACATTTACGACAAATCTGACACTGCTTTACAATACCAGACAAAATGACTGATGCCCCGGAAAGCCTGTAAAACAGGCACTTCCGGGATACACAAGACAGGACAAAAATCGACTTCCATTATCAAGAGGTGAGTGCTATTTTTTTATTCTAAGCATTCCATAATTATCTTCTCGCATCTGTCATACCCGAGCTGGGAAGTATTCAAACACAATGTATAATTGCTGGCTTTCCCCCATTTTTGTTCTGTATAAAAGTTATAATTCGTCATACGTCTTTTATCCGTATCTTCTATCATTTTTGCAGCAACTTTTTCACTGACATGATATATCTGACTGATTCTCTGTATTTTTACCGGCATATCTCCATGAATAAATACATTCAGCACATCATCCCGGTCTTTCAGAATATAATCTGCATTTCTTCCAATGATCACGCAAGACTCCTTTTCAGCCAGCTCTAAAATAACTTTCCTCTGTGCCTCATACACCAGGTCTTCTACTGATTTTCCTGTGACGTCACGTCCGGCAAATGCATATGCGAATAATCCTTTTTTCGGCGATAATTCTGCATTTTCCTGAATATATTCCGGAGATAAACCAGACTTTTCTGCAATCTCATTAATGATATTTTTATCATAATAAGCAATTCCAAGTTTCTTTGCTACTTCTTCTCCGATAAAACGTCCGCCGCTTCCGAATTCTCTGCTGATTGTAATAATTCTTTTTGTCATCTCCGCTTCCTCCTTAACTTAAAACATCAACCTTGTTTTTTCTGATTTTCTTTAAGAACACATATCCCACAAAACATGAAACTATTTCAGTGATCGGAAATGCCCACCAGATTAATGTAACGCCCATCTGGCCATTTCTGACAAATATCGAAAAAATTCCGGCCAGTGGCAGGATAATGACAAACTGTCTCAAAAGTGAAATAACCAGCGATTCCATACCACCGTCCAATGCCTGATAAATCCCCTGATAAGCAACATTAATTCCGGCAAACAGAAAGCTGACTGAGATTACCCTCATTGCTCCGATAAAATATTCTCTTGACTGTCCTGCATTGAACAGTGTTGCAAATGCCCCGGGGAAAATCTCTGTAATGGCAATTCCAAGAATCATTAATGCGATTGTATAAATCAGGCCATACTTGATTCCATCCTTTATTCTCTTTTTGTTTCTCATTCCATAAGCAAATGCAAGGATCGGGGTAATTGCATCACGAAGGCCAAATGCAAGGAAGAGAACAAACTGCTGCACCTTATAGAACAAACCATATGCTGTCTGTGCTGACGGATTGAACTTCAGGATCAGATTCATTACATAAACCATAATAGACATCAATGCCTGTGCAATGATCGCCGGAAGTCCGATTGCATAGATTTCTTTTATAACACCTGCATCTGGCTTCATATATTTCGCTCCATGCTCAAACTCTTTATTCAATTTTATATGGAAAATGAACAGCAATACTGCGGACACTACCTGACCAATTACCGTTGCATAGGCCGCGCCTTTCACTCCCATTTCCGGGCAAGGTCCAATACCATAGATCATGATCGGATCAAGAATAATATTTACAACTGCTCCGACCACCTGACCGATTGTGGAATAAAGGGATCGTCCAGTTGCCTGTAATAACTTTTCGAATAAAGAAAAGAAAATAATTCCAAAAGAGATCACGCAGCATATCCGCAGATAACTGACACCCATCTGAAAAACTTCTGCATCTACTGTCTGGGATGAAATGTATGCTTTCACTCCGAAGATACCAAACAGTAAGCAGACCACATAAATGATCACACCGAGAAACAGACTGTTTCCTGCTACCTTTGCTGCTTTTTTATTGTTTCCCTGGCCAAGTGTCCTTGCCAGAAGTGCATTGGTTCCGACACCTGTTCCGATTCCCACTGCTACCATAAGCATCTGAACCGGAAATACCAAAGTCAATGCATTTAATGCGGCCTCACTGCCCACTCTCATATTTCCTACAAACGCACTGTCTACAATGTTATAGACCGCCTGCAATGCCATAGCTAAGATCATCGGGATTCCCATCTGGACCATTAGCTTATTCACCGGCATATCCTTCATTTTGTTGCTTTCCGTCATTTTGTTTTAACTCCTCTCTTTTCCGCACAAAAAAAGTGCGTACCTTGTCTTATAAGCTGGACTTACGC
>ENA-OQJY01000140-OQJY01000140.1-human-gut-metagenome-genome-assembly--contig:-NODE-140-length-10386-cov-3.839068_pt1 | contig 10386 bp, 8 predicted proteins | sample MGYA00242643_ERZ504788 | MGnify/ENA primary metagenome ERZ504788 (study PRJEB26092, sample SAMD00036361) | human gut metagenome | host: Homo sapiens | study: EMG produced TPA metagenomics assembly of...
CAAAAAGAAACCTGCATAGAACATATGCAAGACACAATTTAAAAAGATATTTATATCTTACACAAAAATCGGGATTTGTAAATACCAAATCCCGAAAAAATGTGCACAAATATTCATTTAGTTTTTATACATATATCACATACTTATTTTAGATAAATATGCCAATTATAGGTCTACCCGTTAGGACATAACAGAGAATTGCATATCTATCCGTTAAGACATAACAGTGATTTATGCCTCGAGCAGCTTATTTACGCTGACAAGACGTGTGACAACAACAAACACCTCTGCAGCCTTTTTCAGCTCATCAAGTGATGGATATGTCGGAGCAATTCTTATCACGCTGTCATCCGGATCCTTCTTGTAAGGGAAAGGAGAGCCTGCACCTGTCATTGTGACACCAGCTTCCTTGCACTTTGCAACGATTTCCTTTGCACAGCCTGAAAGAGCCTCAAATCCGAAGAAGTATCCACCGAGCGGCTTAACCCATGTTCCGATGCCTCTTGAAGCAATTTCATCTGTGAGGATATTCTCAACCAGCTCGAATTTAGGTCTGATAAGAGCTGCATGCTTTGCCATATGAGCCTTGATACCATCTACATCCTTAAAGAATCTCGCATGACGAAGCTGATTAATCTTGTCGTGTCCGATTGTCTGTATAGTAAGGCGCTTCTTGATATCCTCACGGTTTTTCTCAGATGTGCATATACCAGCCACGCCTGCACCAGGGAATGTCACCTTACTTGTTGAGCAGAACTCAAATACCATATCAGGGTTTCCCTCTTTCTCGCAGAGCTCAAGGATATTTGGAATCTCTGCCTGCTTGTCATCATAGAGATGATGAACTGTGTATGCATTGTCCCAGAAGATTCTAAAATCATCTGCTGCAGGCTTAAGCTTTGCAAAGCGCTCAACTGTCTCATCAGAGTATACAACACCCTGTGGGTTAGAGTATTTTGGAACACACCAGATTCCCTTTACAGAGGCATCGTTATTGACATATTTCTCAACCATATCCATGTCAGGACCATCCTCAGTCATAGGGATGTTTATCATCTCAACTCCAAACTCCTCTGTGATTGCAAAGTGTCTGTCATAGCCCGGTACAGGACAGAGGAACTTCACCTTGTCAAGCTTGCACCATGGTGTATTGCCGCAAAGACCAAAAGATAAATGCACGTGCAACCTGATCATACATGATATTGAGACTTGAGTTTCCATATACTATAGCCTGCTCAGGCTTTGCTCCTACCATGCCTGCGATAAGGGACTTTGCCTCAGGAATTCCGTCCAGACATGCATAGTTTCTCACATCAAGCCCTGATTCACTTTTCATATCACTGTCTGATTTCAAGACATCGAGCATAGGGAGTGAGAGGTCAAGCTGTTCTGCTCCCGGCTTTCCACGCGACATGTCAAGGCTTAAGCCAAGATTCTTAATCTTCTCGTACTCAGCCTCAAGTGCTGTCTTTTCCTGCATTAACTCGTCCTTTGTCATTTCTGTATACTTTTTCATTTAAAGATCCTCCTGGTCTGATTTTTCTAAATATTTATGTTATTATCAAATATTTGCAATTATTCAAGCTTCATCTATGCACTTTCATGTATCACAGTCTCTGTGAAGCTCATCCATGTGTGCTTTTATCTTTGCCTCATAGCCTATATCCGTAGGCTTGTAAAACACTCTGTCTGTAAGGCCATCCGGCAGATACTGCTGCTTCACATAGTGATTTGGATAGTCGTGTGCGTATTTGTACCCGACTCCGTGCCCGAGCTTTTCTGCCGCGCCGTAATGGGCATCCTGCAGATGTGCCGGAACAGCCGGTGTCTTAGTCTGCTTCACGCAGCTCATTGCTGCCGATATCGCATTATATGATGCATTGCTCTTTGGCGCGCATGCCATGTATGTGACAGCCTGTGACAGAATAATCTGTGCCTCCGGCATTCCAACGCGCTCGACCTCTGCCGCCGCCGATGCCGCTACAACCATAGCCATCGGGTCTGCATTGCCTATATCCTCCGATGCAAGTATCATGATTCGTCTTGCGATAAATTTCACATCTTCTCCGGCATAAAGCATCCTCGCCAGATAATAGACCGCCGCATCCGGGTCTGAGCCGCGCATGCTCTTTATAAAAGCAGAGATGGTATCGTAATGGTTATCCCCCTTCTTATCATAGGAGATAACTCTTTTTTGTATACATTCGCTCGCCACATCGATAGTGATATGAATGATGCCATCGTCTGACCTGTCCGTGGTCAGTACACCAAGCTCAATCGCTGTGAGCGCCGCTCTCGCATCTCCGTTTGACACATCTGCAAGGAAATCAAGTGCATCATCATCTATCTGTGCATTGTATGCACCCATGCCCTTTTCTGTGTCAGTCAGTGCTCTCTTAAGAAGTACCTTTATATCATCCGTTGACAGCTTTTTAAGCTCAAAAATAACTGAGCGTGAAAGCAAAGCACCGTTTACCTCAAAGTAAGGATTCTCAGTGGTAGCTCCTATCAGAATAATGGTGCCATCCTCCACAAACGGAAGCAGATAATCCTGCTGCCCCTTGTTGAAGCGATGTATCTCGTCGATAAAAAGTATCGTCTTCTTCTGATACATTCCCTGATTATTCTTCGCCTGCTCCACGACCTCTTCCATGTCCTTCTTGCCTGCAGAGGTTGCATTAATCTGCATAAACTCAGCACTGGTAGTGTGGGCTATGACCTTTGCCAAAGTAGTCTTTCCGGTGCCCGGCGGCCCGTAAAAGATGATGGAGCTGAGCTTATCGGCTTTAATCGCACGATCAAAAGCTTGTCCTTCCCAACTATGTGCTGCTGCCCGACCACCTCATCAAGTGTTGTCGGACGCATCCTTGAAGCTAAGGGACCGCTTGTCTCCTTATTCTGTTCTCTCATGTAATCAAATAAATCCATATCATCCCCGCCTGAAATGCATATTTGATATATCTGTTATATCATTTTGCAATTTCTTTTAGCAAAAAATTCATTTTGCATTGATATAATCGGCAATTACGTGTTTTATAAGTGCTAATTATGCATAAAAAAGTGGTGCAAAATTCATTCCTTATAATAAGATACATGAATTTGCACCACTTTACAACACCAAATTTAATTTTCTACGAAATGACTAATATTTGCCCTTTAATGCAGGATAAAACTGCTTAAATTTTGCATAGCCCTTCTCATATTTTTCGACAAGCTGTGGACTTGGCATGGTTGTATCCTTCTTTCTCACAATAGCCGCTGCCGCAGCCTCCACATTTTCAAAGCAGCCGTTTGCAACTGCAGCCAGTATTGCACCGCCGTATGCCGGTCCTTCCTCGACCTCTACCGTGTCAACCTGCATATTCATGACGTTTGCAACTATCTTTCTCCAAAGCACACTCTTTGCACCCCCACCACAGATTGTTGTGCTTTTTGGTGCCACACCAAGGCTCTTTGCCACCTCAAGTGAATCTCGAAGACCATATGCCACACCCTCAAACACAGCCTGCAGCATGTCGGCTCTGTCAGTATCCATGCTCATCCCGATAAACGCTGCCCTTGCAGACGGATCATTGTGCGGAGAGCGCTCTCCCATCAGATAAGGCAGAAAATACACATGATTCTCACCAAGTCTGCCATCCTCCTCAAGAGGCTTCTGCTCATTCACAAAGTCATCGGAATGAAGAATATCCTTCATCCACCAGTTGTTGCAGCTTGCAGCCGAGAGCATGCAGCCCATCAGATGATAGCCGCCGTCAGCATGATCAAACGAATGAAGCGCATTGTGCGAATCCACTCTGAACTCATCACTTGTAATGAAAAGTGTGCCGCTTGTTCCAAGAGAGAGGTTGCACTTTCCGGCTCCGACTGTACCTGTGCCTATAGCTGCAGCCGCATTATCTCCTGCCCCGGCTGCAACTATGCAGTCTTTAGGAAAGCCAAGCTCACATGCCACATCAGCTTTCAGAGTGCCTGTCTTTTCACTGCTCTCATAAAGCCCAGGAAGCCACTCCTCTCTTACATCGCATATGTCAAGCATCTCCTTTGACCAGCACTTATTTTTGACATCCAGAAGAAGCATTCCCGATGCATCAGAATAATCGGTACTAAATACACCTGTCATGCGGTATGCAATATAATCCTTTGGCAGCATAAGCTTTTTTATTCTGGCAAAGTTTTCCGGTTCATTTGCTTTTAGCCATAAAATCTTTGGCGCTGTAAATCCGGCAAACGCTATATTTCCGGTGAGCTCAGACAGCTTTTCTTTTCCTATTACATTATTTAAATAGTCTGTCTCCTTCTGTGTTCTTCCGTCATTCCAAAGTATAGCAGGTCTTATTACATTGTCGTTTTCATCTAATACAACAAGTCCATGCATCTGACCGCCGAAGCTGATTCCCGCAACAGCGCTCCTGTCAAAATCTTTAGTCAGCTCTATAAGCCCAGCCACGGTCTGCTCCCACCAGTCACATGGATTCTGCTCTGACCAGCCCGGCTTTGGAAAGCTGATTGGATACTCCTTTGAGACTATATTTAATACCTTTCCGCTCTCATCCATGAGCAGAAGCTTTACTGCACTTGTGCCTAAATCAACACCTATATATAGCATATCTATTCTCCATTCACGCAATATGTTTACATCAGATAACGTAACTATTCAGAACCCACTAACAGAAAGGATTTTCTGTCTTGTATGGCAGTGATGCCGGCTGGTTGTAGTTAATATCCTCAACTGGCACGCCAATATATTTAAATACCTCAAAAAGGGCTTTTCCGTAATGACCGAAGGCTACAGCTCCGTGATGAGGATAATTCTTCTCAATAAGCACATGACGGTAGAAACGTCCCATCTCCTTTATCGCAAACACTCCGATACTGCCGAATGAACGTGTTGCAACAGGAAGCACCTCACCCTGTGCCACATAAGCGCGAATCTTACAGTCTGCTGTAGACTGGAGACGGTAAAATGTAATATCTCCCGGCACTATATCTCCCTCGAGAGTTCCGTTTGTCACCTCTATAGGAAGGCTTCTTGCCATAATCATCTGATACTTCATCTGTGGGTTGCAAACCTTGCTTGAACAGGTGTTTCCACAGTGGAAGCCCATAAATGTGTCTGTATGCTTGTAGTCAAATCTGCCCTCGATTGACTCCTTGTACATATCCTTCGGCACTGAGTTGTTGATATCGAGAAGTGTGACAGCATCCTCACTGACGCAGGTTCCGATGAACTCACTGAGCACTCCATATATATCCACCTCACATGAAACCGGGATACCTCTTCCTGTAAGACGGCTGTTTACATAGCATGGTACAAATCCAAACTGTGTCTGGAAGGCAGGCCAGCATTTTCCTGCGATTGCCACATACTTTCTGTAGCCCTTATGCTCATCAACCCAGTCTAAAAGTGTGAGCTCATACTGTGCAAGCTTCTCAAGAATCTCAGGCTTTTTGTTGCCCTCGCCGAGCTCCTTTTCCATGTCCTTTACCACATCAGGTATTCTCTCATCACCGGCATGCTTGTTAAATGCCTCAAACAAATCAAGCTCTGAATTTTCCTCAATCTCAACACCCACGTTGTAGAGCTGCTTGATTGGCGCATTGCATGCAAGGAAATTGAGTGGTCTTGGTCCGAATGAAATAATCTTAAGATTATTAAGTCCGTATATAGCCCTTGCTATTGGCAGGAATTCATGTATCATATCTGCGCAGTCATCTGCATCGCCCACAGGATACTCTGGAATATACGCTCCTATATTTCTGAGTGCCAGATTGTAGCTTGCGTTTAACATACCACAGTATGCATCTCCACGTCCCTGAATTAAGTTCTCCTGTGTCTCCTCTGCTGCTGCAACAAACATCTTTGGTCCGTCAAAGTGCTTTGCAAGAAGAGTCTCTGAAATCTCCGGTCCAAAGTTTCCAAGGTAAACACAAAGTGCATTGCAGCCTGCTGCCTTTATGTCCTCAAGTGCCTGTACCATATGTATTTCGCTCTCCACGATACATACAGGACACTCGTATATGTCTGCTGCATCATACTTTGCAGCGTATGCATCGACAAGTGCTTTTCTTCTGTTTACTGACAGACTTTCCGGAAAACAGTCACGGCTTACCGCAACTATACCGATTTTCATTTTTGGAATATTGTTCATAGTGTAAATCTCCTTCTCTCATATGCCCCATCGGACAGATTTATTGTTCTTATGTGCTAAGTATATATCCGGTCCAGCTTAATTGATACCTAAAATTCAGTAAATTTAGTGTATTTTCCAACTTAATTTACTAAATTATAATGTTAATACTATATTGTCATGTTATAATGAAACAAATAAAACATAAGGAGCCATGCCATGTCTATCACAGCAAAAGAACTTGCCAAACAACTTAATCTTTCTGAAGCAGCTATATCGATGGCACTTAATAATAAGCCCGGTGTCAGCACACTCACCAGAAAACGTGTGCTCGAAGCTGCGGCCTCTGCCGGATATGATTTTTCAAGAATATCAAATACCAATGAAGCGCCGGCCTCCAATGGCACATTATATTTTGTAATATACAGAAAGAATGGCGCTGTAGTTCCTAATTCTCCTGTTTACACACATACAGAGCACGGCGTTTTGGTACAGGATGTTCCATTCTTTTCACAGCTGTCAGAGGGTATTGATTTGGGCTGCAGGCACTGCCACTACTACCTGAATATCAGCTACATATACGAAAATGACGATATTGAGGCTTTGCTATCTGAGTGGAAAAGGCTTGGAGCAAAGGGTATCCTTCTGCTTGGAACCGAGATGGAAGAGCATGACATAAAGCCCTTTACAAGGTGCGGTCTGCCTGTTGTGCTAATAGACAACTATTTCGAAGCCTTAAACCTCGATTGCGTGACTATAAATAACCTTCAGGGTGCCTATCTTGCCACAGACTATCTGATCAAACAAACACATGCACAGCCCGGATATCTGCATTCCGCATACAGTATAACCGGCTTTGAGGAAAGAGCTGACGGCTTCTATAAAGCAATACGTAAAAACGGTATGTCAACCTCGCGCTCAGTCGTACATCACCTCTCCCCTTCAGTTGACGGTGCTTACTGTGATATGAAGGCAGTTATAAAAAGCGGTGATGAGCTTGTCCGATGCTACTTTGCCGACAATGACCTGATTGCTGCCGGAGCTATGCGTGCACTTTCAGAGGCAGGCTACCGTATCCCTGAAGACATATCAGTAATAGGCTTTGATGATATGCCAATGTGTACCTACATTACACCGCCTCTTTCGACTGTGCATGTGCCGAAGCAGTACATGGGTGAAATTGCAGTAAAAAGGCTTGCAGAGATAATAAATTCTACCTCTGCAAGCCATGTAAAAATTGAAATAAGCACAGAAATTATAAAGAGAAAGAGTTGTTAATTTCTATACATTCACTTATGCATTTTTCTGAACTGCCGATGCACTAAGTTTGCCATCCTTCACATCTATGAGGATAGTATCTCCTGCTCTCACACCATCTGCCAAAATCAGCTTTGCAGCGAGTGTCTCGACATGCTTCTGCAGATATCTCTTGAGCGGTCTTGCTCCGTATACCGGATCGTAGCCATTATCGGTGATAAACTGCTTTGCAGTGTCTGTCAGCTCGACTGTGATTTCCTTGTCGACAAGACGCTTGTTTAAGTCTGCCATGAGCAGGGTGATGATATGACCAATGTTATCCTTTGTGAGAGGCTTGAACATGATGATCTCATCAAGTCTGTTTAAAAACTCCGGTCTGAAATGACCCTTAAGCTCATCCATGACGCGGTTCTCACACTCTGTGCTGATGCTGCCGTCTGCCTCTATGCCCTCAAGAAGCTCCTGTGAGCCGAGGTTACTTGTCATAATGATGATAGTGTTTTTGAAATCCACGGTACGTCCCTGTGAGTCAGTAATTCGTCCGTCATCAAGCACCTGAAGCAGTACGTTGAATACATCCGGATGGGCTTTTTCCACCTCATCAAAGAGTACTACTGAGTATGGCTTACGCCTTACAGCCTCTGTGAGCTGTCCACCCTCATCATAGCCTACATATCCAGGAGGCGCTCCGATGAGTCGTGACACTGAGTACTTCTCCATGTACTCACTCATATCGAGTCTGACCATGTTGTTTTCATCATCAAACAGACTTGCCGCAAGTGCCTTTGCAAGCTCTGTCTTACCTACACCTGTAGGTCCGAGGAACATAAACGAACCTATCGGCTTTGTAGGATCCTTGATGCCTGCCTTTGATCGGATGATAGCCTCTGTCACCTTTGTGACTCCGTCATCCTGTCCTATTACCCTCTTGTGCAGCTCCTCATCGAGGTGAAGTGTCTTATTACGCTCACTCTCCGTAAGCTTTGCAACAGGTATTCCTGTCCAGCGCGATATAATGAGTGCAATCTCCTCATCGCCCACATTCTCACGCACAAGCGATAAGTCTCTGTCCTTAAGCAGTGCCTCCTCTGATTCCAGCTCCTTCTGCAAATTTGGAAGCACGCCGTACTGCAGCTCTGCTGCCTTTTCCAGGTCATAGTTCTGCTGTGCTGTCTTGATTTCATTCTTTGTTGACTCAATCTTTTCACGAAGCTTGCTGACCTTGTCAACAGCGCCCTTCTCGTTCTGCCACTGAGCCTTTTTTGCATTGAAGTCATCACGCAGCTCTGCAAGCTCCTTTTGGAGTGCTGCGAGCCTGTCCTGACTTAAGTGGTCTGTCTCTTTCTTTAGAGCTGTCTCCTCTATCTCAAGCTGCATAATCTTACGATTCTGCTCATCAAGCTCTGCCGGCATTGAATCAAGCTCCGTCTTTATCATGGCGCATGCCTCATCCACAAGGTCTATTGCCTTATCAGGCAGAAATCTGTCTGTGATGTATCTGTTTGAAAGCACAGCCGCTGTGACAAGTGCCGAGTCTGTGATTTTGACGCCGTGGAATACCTCGTATCTGTCCTTAAGGCCACGAAGTATTGAGATAGTGTCCTCTACTGTCGGCTCGTCTACCATAACAGGCTGGAAACGTCTCTCAAGGGCTGCATCCTTCTCAATGTACTCACGGTACTCATCGAGTGTGGTGGCGCCCACGCAGTGCAGCTCACCTCTTGCAAGCATTGGCTTAAGAAGCTGTCCTGCATCCATGGCTCCGTCTGTCTTTCCGGCTCCTACTATTGTGTGAAGCTCATCGATAAAGAGAATTATCTGTCCGTCAGAGGCTTTTACCTCCTCAAGTACTGCCTTAAGTCTCTCTTCAAACTCGCCCCTGTACTTAGCTCCTGCAATCAGAGAGCCCATATCGAGTGCAAACAGTTTTTTTGTCCTTTAAGCCCTCAGGCACATCGCCCTTTACGATACGCTGCGCCAGTCCCTCAACGACTGCCGTTTTACCAACACCCGGCTCACCGATAAGTACCGGGTTATTTTTAGTCTTACGCGAGAGGATACGCACTACATTTCGTATCTCATCATCACGGCCGATAACAGGATCAAGCTTCTGCTGTCTTGCACGCTCCACCATGTCGTAGCCATATTTCTCAAGTGTATCATATGTGGCCTCAGGGTTATCGGATGTGACCTTCTGATTGCCCCTGACCGTAGAAAGCGCTGTGAGGAATCTGTCTCTTGTGAGACCGTACTCCTTAATCAGCTCCTTCATTGCCTTGTTTGGATACTTCAGCAGACACAGGAAAAGATGCTCTACCGAAACATACTCATCTCCCATTGCCTTTGCCTCGTCCTCAGCATGGATAAGAACCTTGTTTAAATCATTGCCCACATAGACCTGTGCACTGCTGCCGCTTACCTTTGTTCGCGCTGCCAGATGGCGCTTTGCATTCTCTGTGAAATGCTCTACGTTTATCTCCATCTTGTCAATCAGCTTCGGTATCAGACCGTCCTCCTGTGAAAGTAATGCCACAAGCAGGTGCTCCTGTTCTATCTCCTGATTGCCATAATCATATGCAAGCTTCTCGCAGTCATTGACTGCCTCTATTGATTTCTGTGTAAATTTTTGAATGTTCATAGTCTCACTCCCTTCTACTATGTTATCCATAAATATGATTCCTATGTGTCATACAGGTAATATCAAAATTTTATCTCTAAATAATCCTTTAAATAATTCTTCAATATTTCCTTGTGACTATGTTATAGCACGCAAATTAGCACTCGTCAAGTGAGAGTGCTAACAATTTTTATTAAATAAATATAAACTTTTGATTTACAAGCAAAAAAGAGTGACTTACATCACTCTCTTTTAGGGTATTCAAAGTTTTTTAGGGTCTTTACTTTTTAGGGTCTTTCGTTCGGGTTCTTCAGTAGGGTCTTTCAGTAGGGTCTGGTTTTAGGGTTTATCGTTAGGGTTTGAACCTATATTTATAATAAA
>ENA-OQJY01000141-OQJY01000141.1-human-gut-metagenome-genome-assembly--contig:-NODE-141-length-10363-cov-3.897519_pt1 | contig 10363 bp, 12 predicted proteins | sample MGYA00242643_ERZ504788 | MGnify/ENA primary metagenome ERZ504788 (study PRJEB26092, sample SAMD00036361) | human gut metagenome | host: Homo sapiens | study: EMG produced TPA metagenomics assembly of...
CACAGGTGTGTTTTGCGGCTGCGATAACTTCCTGGCGGGCATTTGACACGGCGTAGCTTATACCGGCATTTTGAAGCATCTCAATATCATTCAGATTGTCACCGAAACAGCATACCTCGTCCGGAAGCAGGTCGAATCGGTCTATTAGGTATGAGAGTGCAGTCCATTTGCTGACACCCTTTGCGTTGCAGTCTACCCATTCCTTGCCGGCGGCTGCCAGGTGAGCTTTTTTATTCCATGCCGGAATGAAAACCGGTGTACACAGCTCTTCGCATTTGTCGGGATGAAAAACAGTGAATTTGATGATGTCATTTCTGTCAAGCCTTGTGATGTCATCAACCTCACGCATCTCAAAGCCGTATGAATCACGAAGCAGGTGAAAGACTGGGCTGCCACCATCCTCTGCAAAGCAGAAATCAGGAGTAGCAGCAAAGTAATCGCATGCAGGCAGCTCATCGCGGACCATCTGGCACATGCCCTTCCATATATCCTCGTCCATAGGATAGGTTTTTAGGATTTCCTTTGGAGTGCGCACGACTGTTCCTCCGTCTGTTATATACAAAAGCTTGTGCTTTATCGGAGCAAACAGCTTAAATTCGCTTGAAAACTGTCTGCCGGAACAGACTACAAATATTTATTCCTTTGTCTATGAGCCTGTCGATGACAGACATGTACTCAGGATCTATGAGCAGTGAGCCGTCCTTTACAAGTGTTCCGTCTATATCTGTTGCTATTAGTTTTATCATTATTTATCTCCCCAGGCGTATATCTTTTGAATATTCAACTATATCATTATAAGAAATTATAATCTCATATGCAAGGGACTTATAGTGTATTTATTACTGTTTGTGAAAGAAAAAAAAGAACAAAAAAACAGAATATATTGAAAGTTTCCTGCTCATATTGTATAGTACGTAATACTGGCTTCATCTTCAATGCGTTGAAGCAATGAAAAACTAAGGGGACGATATTTACTATGATAGTAGCACTTATTGAAAAAGTTTATTCTTTCTTGTGGGGAGATCTGATACACATTCCACTGCCCGGCGGTGGGAGCGTGGGAATCTCACTGCTCATAATTCTTTTGATTCCGACAGGAATTTATTTCACTGTAAGGACAAGACTTTTACCAATCAGAATGTTTCCGGACATGATAAAGGCGCTGACAGGTAAAAAGGAAAATAAGGACAGCCTGTCCACGTTCCAGACACTCATTGTCTCTACGGCGACGAGAGTGGGCATGGGTAATCTGGTTGGTGTTGTGGCTGCCATATCAGTGGGAGGCGCAGGTGCGGTTTTCTGGATGTGGATAACAGCCATTATAGGTTCATCCACGGCTTTTGTGGAGGCTACACTGGCACAGCTTCACAAGGAGCCGGATCCATTGTACTCAGGCTATCGTGGAGGTCCGGCGTATTACATACACCATTACTTTGAGGATAAATCAGGCAAAAAGAAAAAACAATGTTATTATAGCTGTTTTGTTTTGCTATATCCGGACTAATCTGCTGGTGTGGCATAAGTCAGGTGATCAGCAATTCTGTCACATCGTCATTTGAAAATGCATTTGGCGTACCACCTATTTATACTACAATAATTCTGGTGGCAGTGGCTGCTGTAATAGTGCTTAGGAAAAATGCTACGGTAAAGGTGCTTGACATAGTTGTTCCTATCATGGCGGTGTGCTATTTTGCCATAACCATTTTTATCATAATTAAAAATATAGGCATGATGCCATCGGTTTTTTCAAGGATATTTGAGGAAGCCTTCGGTATCAGGCAGGTGGCTGCGGGAGGCTTTGGAGCGGTGCTCATGAACGGTGTAAAGAGAGGTCTTTTTTCAAATGAGGCAGGCTCAGGCTCAGCTCCATGCGCTGCAGCGGCGGCAGAGTGCGATACTCCTGTAAAGGCAGGACTGACGCAGGCGCTCGGTGTATTTATAGATACGATAGTGATTTGCAGCTGTACGGCAATGATCATGCTCACTGCACCGGAGAATATAGTGGCAGGAAAAGAGGGCATGGATTTATTACAGTCAGCTATGAGGTATCATCTTGGAGATTTTGGAGTTATTTTTATAGCAGTCACATTGTTTTTATTCAGCTTTTCCACCTTCCTTGGTATACTTTTTTATGCAAGGAGTAATGTTGCGTACCTGTTTGGGGATAACTGGATTTCACAGACCATGTATAAGGTGTTGGCTCTTGTTATGCTGTTTGTAGGCGGTATCGCGGCATACACATTTGTCTGGGATCTCGGAGATGTAGGAATCGGCCTTATGACTATATTCAATACAGGTATTCTCTATCTGATGGGTGGACAGGCAATAAAGGAGCTGCGAGTCTTTGAGGAGAGTAATAAAGCACAAAGCAATAGTCAATGCTCACAGCAGGGTGATAACGTAACGCAATAACAATAGGAGATATATAAATATGAAAAGAGAATCATTTAAATCACGTCTGGGATTTATACTGGTAAGTGCAGGATGCGCTATAGGCATAGGCAATGTATGGCGTTTTCCGTATGTGACAGGTCAAAACGGTGGCGGTATTTTTGTACTGTTTTACCTTATATTTCTGGTATGCATGGGACTTCCGGTGCTTACGATGGAGCTTGCTGTAGGCCGAGCCAGCAGAAAAAGTGCTGTGATGAGCTACAAGGCTCTTGAGAAAGAGGGCAGTAAATGGCATATTCACGGATGGATAGCCATGCTTGGCTGCTACATGCTCATGATGTATTACACAACAGTCTCAGGCTGGATGGTTGCGTATTTCTTTAAATTCCTAAAGGGAGATTTTACATCAGGCATGAATACTGATGACACGGCAGCTACATTTGGAAACATGCTTGCAGACCCCAAGCAGATGGCTTTCTGGATGATAGTTACGGTTGTGCTTGGCTTTTTGGTGTGCAGCCGTGGTCTGCAGAATGGGCTTGAGAAAATCAGTAAATTTATGATGAGTGCTCTGCTCTTGCTTATCATTGTCCTTGCGGTGCACAGTATCACACTTTCAGGGGCTTTGGAAGGAGTGAAATTCTATCTTGTTCCAAATCTGGATGCGGTCTCTGAAATTGGAATAAAGAATGTAATAACAGCAGCCATGAATCAGGCGTTTTTTACGCTGAGTCTGGGTGTGGCCGCAATGGAGATATTCGGCAGCTATATGGGAAAGGACTGCACTCTTGCAGGTGAGGGTGCCAAAATATGTGCTCTTGATACATTTGTAGCTATAATGTCAGGCCTTATCATTTTCCCGGCTTGCTTCAGCTATGGGGTGGAGGTAGACGCAGGACCAAGCCTTATCTTTATCACTTTGCCAAATGTGTTTGTAAATATGCAGGGAGGCCGCATATGGGGCTGTCTTTTCTTCTTGTTTATGACCTTTGCCAGCTTTTCAACCGTTATTGCGGTATTTGAGAATATCATGTCGTTTGCCATTGATATGTTTGGCTGGTCCAGAAACAAGGCTGCGCTAATAAATGGTGTGATAATACTTATTGCAAGTATGCCGTGTGTACTTGGATACAATGTGTGGAGCAATCTGCACCTCATAGGAGGCAGGGATGTGCTTGACAGCGAGGACTTTATGGTAAGCAATCTGCTTCTTCCGATTGGCTCACTGGTTTATCTGCTTTTTTGTGTGACAAAGTGGGGCTGGGGCTTTGATAAGTATATAGATGAGGCAAATACAGGAGCAGGACTTAAGATTTCAAGGAAGCTTAAGCCGTATTTTCAGTTCATACTGCCGCTTTTAATTTTGTTTATTTTTATACAGGGATTGATATAGTTACGTATTTTTTGGAAATCAGACAGGAGAGTGTAAAATATGTTAGATCAGAATACCTTTATAGAGACAGTGCAGAGCGTGGCCGAGATTATCAGGACATCAGCGGAGCCGATAGGCAGAGATGAAATCATGTCTTATTTTAAGGATATGGAGCTTAATAAGGCGCAGGAGGATATGGTATTTGAATTTCTCATCACACCGCATGAGCAGGAGAATGAGAGTGCAGGCGATTATGAGGATGAATCACATGAGGACGAATCGTCTGAAAATGCTGCATTAAACAATGTAATATACTCAGAAGGCGATTCGATGGATGCCATAGCAGGTGGGAAAAATAATATAGATAAGCAGGATAATGAAGCTGAGCCTGACATAGATGAGGACAGCCTCATACCGGATTCACCTATGTTTAGGATGTATCTTGAGGAACTTGAAGAGATACCTGATTACACAAAGGCCGAGCAGGATGATATGTACAAAAAGCTGCTCGCAGGTGATGAGAGTGTGATACACACTATATCAAATTTCTGGCTCAAAAGTGTGCTTGCCATGGCAAAGAAGCTTGCCGTTACATCAGAGGGCTTTGAGGACGTAGTACAGGAGGGAAACATGGGACTTTTCATGTGCCTTACTGAGCTCTGCGGCTGCGGGGATGAGATAGATGTGGAAAAAGAGCTTTTGGATGCCATAGAGGAGTCTATGAAAGAGTGTATCAGGGAGCAGACCGGTGAGGATGAGAGCGAGAATACTGTGGTAGGAAAGGTTTCATTAGTAAACCGTGCAGTGGAGAAACTAAAATCCGATAAGGGTTTCGAGCCGAGCCTTAGTGAGCTTTCAGGCTACACCGGCGTGGATGAGGAGGAGCTTGAAAAGCTTCTGGAGCTTATCAAAAAGGCTGATGTGGAGAAAAATAAACAGGACAGTAAATAATCTGTGGCATTTGTAGATTTGTGTCATATATTAAACCATACCTGAATATATGAAAGGATGGAAAATATATGGCACGATTTACTAATCAGGCACAGCTTCGTTATGGCAACAATGTAGCCAATTCAAATATAGCAGTCGGAGAAATACTGGAGGTGCTTTCTGCTACGAAAACAGCAGTCAAAAACACTACAATCAAAACGATACAATAACCTATGTGGTGAGCATCGTAAACTCCGGAAATACCGCAATAAACGGTCTGACACTTTCTGACAATCTAGGTGCTTATACCTTTAACACCAACACTCTTGTACCATTAACCTATGTGAATAACACCGCAAAATACTATACAAACGGCACACTCCAGGCAGCGCCTGCAGTAACCCAGGGACCGCCTCTTAGCATAACAGGCATAAATGTCCCTGCAGGTGGCAATGCAACTGTCATCTATGAGGCAGCGTTAAATGAGTATGCTCCTCTTGGCATAGAGGCTACAGTCACAAACACTGCTACAGTTAGTGGCACCGGAATCACTCCGGTCACAGCAACAGAGACAGTAAATGCCGAGGCTGCGCCAAATCTTGCAATTACTAAGTCAGTAAGCCCTGTTCCTGTGACGGAAAACGGTACACTGACCTATACCTTCAGGATTCAAAACTACGGAAGCGTTGCGGCAACCAATACCACAGGCGTGGTTATAACAGACACATTTGCTCCGGTTTTGAACAATCTTACAGCCGCATTAAACGGCACAGCCTGGACTGCAGCTACAGATTACACTTACAATGAGGCGACAGGCACATTTTCGAGCACTGCAGGTGCAATCACCGTTCCGGCTGCAACCTACACACAGGATAGCACAACAGGAGCGTGGGTTGTCACACCGGGTGAGAGCACACTTGTCATCACCGGAACAGTGTAGCGGCAGAGATGATTAATTTTAAGAATTGTTTAATTTAAGTGATAAAAGTTGAAATATTGATACTAAATATGTAAAATATATATAGCTATTTATGAATAAGATGATGAAGATGATCATCGGCAGTTTAAAATGATTAACCGGGGGATAAGACAAATGAATAATGCACAGTTAGTGATAGACGAAGTAAAAAAGGCAGTAAAGGGCAAGGATGATTGTATCATCAAGGCATTTGCTGCCTTTTTGGCAGGTGGACATATACTGCTTGAGGATGTGCCGGGAGTGGGAAAGACTACGCTTGCAGTAGCTTTTTCAAGGGCTATGGCACTTGTGAATCACAGAGTACAGTTCACTCCGGATGTGCTGCCTGCTGATATACTTGGCTTTTCGATGTATCAGAAGCAGACCGGAGAGTTTGTGTACCACGAGGGTGCCGTGATGTGTAATCTGTTTCTGGCAGATGAGATTAACAGAACAAGTCCCAAAACACAGTCTGCGCTTCTGGAGGTTATGGAGGAAGGAAATGTCACTGTGGATGGAATAAGCAGGAAGGTCCCGGAGCCGTTTATAGTTATGGCCACTCAAAATCCAAAGGGCAGCGCCGGTACACAGCTGTTGCCGGAGTCACAGCTTGACAGGTTTATGATATGTATGAGCATGGGATATCCTTCACATGATGCAGAGGTGGATATCGCAAAGGGCAAAAGTGTGAAGGCTGATGAGTATACGATAAAGCCTGTTATGAATGCACAGGGACTTGTTGAGATGCAGGGAGAGGTCGAGCAGGTATTTATCCATGACAGTATTTACTCGTACATTGTGGATCTGGTTGATGCGACAAGGACAAGTCCGTACATTGAGCTTGGAGTGAGTCCGCGAGGTACGATTGCGTGTGTTAGGATGGCAAAGGCATATGCGTATCTGAGTGGGCGAAGCTATGTCATACCATCTGATGTGGTTTCTGTATTTGCGGATGTGACAAAGCACAGAATCGTGCTAAATACCAAGGCGAGAGTATCACACGTATCAGAGCTTTCAGTGATAGATGAGATACTAAAGGCTGTTAAACAGCCGACAACTTATGTGAAAAAGGCAGGTAATCGTGATTAGTTTTTTGATAGGAATAATTACTGCGGCAATAGTTTTTTATATGTCGATGATATACGGTAATGCTGCGCTGGCACTGCTTGGCTGCTTTATGTGTGTGTTTATGGTGCTGACATTTATAGCATTGCTTGTAAAGGCGCATCGGGCAGTGGCAGCTATAAACATTCCGATAGCTATCGCCACACAGGGCGAGAGTATCAGGGTGAGTCTTTTCTGCCGGCTGAAGGAGGCAGGCTTCGATGGTGTAAAATACCGTGTAACGGTGAAAAATAATTTATCCGGCGAAAAAAGTACAAAATGGCTGTCAGGAGGCAGTGATTTTTTGTACAGCGTAAACCTATGCGGCAATTATGAATTTGAGCTTGTAAGGATAAAGCTATATGATTTTTCAAGGCTTTTTTATGTCACGAAAAGAGTTAAAAAATATGCAAATGTTGAGGTGATGCCGCAGATTGATGAGATTCCTGTGAGGATAACGGACAGAGTAAGAAATTTCTTTGGGGATTCTGATATATATGATGATTTAAGACCGGGATATGATCCGTCGGAGCTGTTTGATGTCAGAGAGTTTCAAAACGGTGACAGGCTGCAGAGTGTGCACTGGAAGCTTTCTGCAAGGACTGATGAGCTGATGGTAAAGGAGAACAGCCTGCCAAAGGCATGTGCGGTGGCCATAGTAGCAGATTTAAGGGGAATAAAGAAAGGCAGACAGGCGGATGCTTTTATGAAGCTTCTTGTCTCACTTTCCTTTTCGCTTATGGATCAAAAATGCTCTCATTATGTGGCGTGGTATGATACCGCCATAAACGATATTGTGAGAGCCAGAGTGGATGACGAGGAGGGCTTTTACATATTTTTGAACAGTTTTCTTAAAATAAAGCCGGATACAAAGAATGATGCGCTTTTTTTGTATGAGGAAAAGTACCGGGCAGAAAAGCTTGTGTGTCTGCTTAGCGTGGATGGAAGACTTCAGATAAAAAGGGGAGAGGAGATAGTTGGCAGAGCGGATGAAAAAAACGAGATTGTCATTTAGGAAAAGCAGATGGCAGAAATCTGACACAAATGAGATAAAGCCTGATTATAATAATGCATTTACAGTGCTTGGTGTCCTGCTTACTGAACTTGCCAATGCAGCTGCAGCAGTACTTCTTACGGTGTGTGCAGTGTCTGTTGTGAATACGACCGTTTCACATGTGAGATGCCCATATTATGTGTACGTGTGGCTGTTTATTTTTCGGTGATAAGCGGCTTTATAAACAGGCTTACATCGCTTGACACAAGAAAATGGGTGCGCCATGCGATAAATACGGGGCTGCTGCTTGTATTTGTGCTTGGAGTGTTTATTGCAAACTGGCAGGCAGCAGAGCATATAAAAGACGGCTTTTTGTATGTAAAGGGCAGGTATCTTGAGATAATAAATGTGTACTATGGCACTTCATTTGTCTGTCAAAAGGGCGATAAAGCCTTTGCGGGGGCATTTGTTGGCTTTGTATCGTTTATAGTTATGCTTTTGCTGGTGACACTGGCGGTTCAAATTAAAAGAGACGCATGCTCACATTATTTCCAACGCTTCTGCTTGCGGTACAGCTGTGCATAGGCAAAAGCCCAAGTGTCAGCGAGGTTGTTATGCTCACGCTGTGTACACTCTGGTGTCTTATCGCAGATGGCAACGCACGCACAGTGGCAGGATATGATGCAAATGGCAGTGCACAGGGCAATGAGGCTTTAAGGATAGCGGCGGCGTTTTTATACATGGCGGCGGTGTCTGCAGTACTTTTCATATGTGTATTTTCATTTAAACCTCTTGCTGATACACTTGCCGATAAAAAGCCACAGATGCTTGCCTTTCAAAAGGATTTGGAGGGCAGCGTAAAATCATTCTTCAGCGTGGGAATTGATTTACAGGATGGCATGGTTAGTAATCACTATCCTAGCTACAGTGAAAAAACAGTGATGACGATAGAAGCAAAGGCAGGAGTACCTTCTAATATTTATCTGAGAAGCTTCTACGGTGATACATATGAAAATGGCAGATGGATTAAAAAGTCTGATTTTTCCGGGATGGAAAAAGAGTATCATGATGCTTCAAGGATGACAGCCTGGCAGACTACAATCGGATTAGCCACGCTGCTCGATGGCTATTATGATGATGAGACCAATCCGGCCACCGAAAAGTATACAATCACGATGGAGAAGCTTTCCACCAAATACACCTATTTGCCGTACTGTATCGACCCATACAGTATAGATGCCAAGGGTGATATAGATTTTGACGAAGACTTTTTTATCACAAAGGATAAAGGAACAAAGACTATCGAGGTGTCGGCGTGTCCCGGTTTTTTCGATGGTAGTCTGGAAATGTCTATCCTTGAGCCGGAGCAGCCTCTTGAGGTCAACAATGATTTCTATGTGGCATACAATGATTATGTAATGGAAAACTATACTGAAAAGCAGGGTGGTGACGGAATTGTTGCAAAAGATGCGAAGCTGATTCTTAGGACAGGACAGCTCACAAGCAATATGATGTACACAGGCGATATAAGAGAAAATGATGCCAACAGGATTGCGGCAGCACAACTGGTGCAGCAGTTTCTGACATCGAAGGATTTTAAGTACAGCAAAAATCCTCCTTCAACAGGCGGTAAGGATGTAGTTGATAATTTCCTCTCAAATAGCAGACAGGGCTTTTGTGTGCATTTTGCATCGGCTGGCACGATGATACTCAGACAGATGGGCGTTCCATGCCGTTATGTAAGCGGATACTGTGCAAAGGAGGACAGTTTCAAATCCGGTGAAAATGATGAGGATATATGTGAGGTGAAGGATTCGCAGTCGCATGCCTGGGTTGAAATATATCTGGATGATTTCGGATGGATTCCGGTGGAGATGACACCGGGATATTTTTGAGTATGTGACAGGTGAGAATCCGTTTGACTATATTGGTGTCAAAGGAAAGAAAACGAATGCCGGTGACGCTTATAATGATAGTGAGCATATGAATGATACTGCGGCAGATGAAGATAAACTGGATGAAGATGCAGCAAATGAAGATAACAAAAAATACAGATGCAGAAAATGATGACACAGCAAACGATACTACAGCAAACAGTGCCTCAAACCAATATGAGTCAGGTGATGGCAGTGAGAATGCTTATGGTTCACAGTCAGGTGCGGATAAACGTACAGATGCTCAGAACTCAAAAACGAGACTTCATATACCACCGGTGATTTTAAAAAACCTCACTCTGTGTGATTTTTCTGACTGCACTTACAGCCATCATAGTTTATATCAAAAGGCGAAGAAATATTTTGTGGGAAGCAAGACTTGCAAAAAGGGTGAAAAAAGGCCGTTACAGCAGGGCAGCAATAATGATAAACAACCGCATCTACAAAGGACTGGGACATCCTTCAAAAAACAGGACAGATGAGCTTTATCTGGCTAACCTTAAGGAAAAATACTGCGGACCGGATTATTGCGGAATCCACTGGGACGAGTACATGCGCATCATACAAAAGGCTGTGTATTCATCAGAGGGCATCACGGGGGAAGAATGCTTTATGGTGATGGAAACATGGAGGCGTCTGGAAGAAAAAAAGCATTAGACATAATTCAACAAAAAAAC
>ENA-OQJY01000142-OQJY01000142.1-human-gut-metagenome-genome-assembly--contig:-NODE-142-length-10338-cov-2.031828_pt1 | contig 10338 bp, 9 predicted proteins | sample MGYA00242643_ERZ504788 | MGnify/ENA primary metagenome ERZ504788 (study PRJEB26092, sample SAMD00036361) | human gut metagenome | host: Homo sapiens | study: EMG produced TPA metagenomics assembly of...
TGGTGAGAAAGAAATCCTGATGAAAAAGAATGTTCCAGTGGAGCAAATGTTGAAGTATTTAGGCTATGAGAAGCCGACACGAGAGATGCTGGAAGAATATGTGCAGGGAATATATGTGTATGATGATGGGAGAGTGGAGGTGGAATGGAGAAAAGAAAAATTTTAATCAATAGTTGTGGAGGTATTGAATATGGTAAAAGGAGTATGATATAATGAAAAGACATTAAAGAGAGGGAAGTGATATAATGGATATTTCTACTAGAAGAATGATTAATTCATTAGCAGAAGATATACTAAATGTATATGACATTTCTGTTCCGATTCAGAATATTGGTGATATTGTTGAAATATTAGGTGGTACTATCCAAAAAGAAACTTCATTTTCAGATGGCGCAGTTGAAAAGGAAGGGGATGGATTTAGGATTATTGTATCCCCATATCAAGACGAAAAAAGAGAAAGATTTACAATTGCGCATGAATTAGGACATCTCTTTCTTCATATGGGATATAGAACTAATAAAGAGTTATGGGCAAGACAAGAGAATAACATTTATCATCGAATAGGAAGCTCCGAAAAAGAATATCAAGCAAATGAGTTTGCAGCAGCTTTTTTAATGCCGGCGACAGAATATCTTTCTGTATTAAACAAAGTGGCAGAGGGAAATATGGTTGATACATCTAAAAATAGCAGAATATTTTAACGTATCGATAGAAGCGGCAGCGAATAGAGGAAAATTTTTGGGGTATTTAAGATGGTAGATCAAACTCAGAGATTAAGCAGATATAGAGAATTAATACAGGAACTGAATGAAACGAAAAAAATGGAAATAGCTCGACGAACAGTTGAGCTATTCTTTTCGTTTGATATCGTAAATTCATCGTTGTATAAAACAATCAACTACACAGGATGGTATAATGTGATTATTTCTTTATTTAAAGAAATACAAGCAAGCGTAATGAAACTTATGCCAGGTGCAGAGATGTGGAGAGTTTTAGGGGATGAAATAGTTTTCATAATCCCGATAAAGAAAACAAGGATTTTTTCGTATATACAGATAAAATATTTGAGATCCTTAATATTTTTGTACTTAAGTTAAAAAATGGTCAATTTTTTGATGAATTGGAAATCGATAATGATAAGAAGCTTTTAATGAAAATGCAAAATGTTATTTCGCTAAAAGCAGCTGCATGGATTGCAATTGTGGGTGAAAATGTACAACAAATAGAACGATATGATAATTTGCTGGAAAGATACAAATTAAGAGAAGGGTATGGGCTTATTGAATTTCTGGGAAATGACATTGATGCTGGATTCAGAATAAAAAAAGAGACTGAAAATAGAAGAATGGTTATAAGTTTTGAACTTGCGTACATCTTAGCAAAGGATACAGACTATTTGAAAAATATACATATCATTACATACAAAACTTTGAGAGGAATTTGGCAGAATAGATTATATCCTATTATTTGGTATCACGATCCCAAATATGACTGAAAACATACAGTTTGAGGACAGTTTTTTTTATTGATGAGACAGAAGAAAAATGAATTAACAAAAGAGTATTTTTCTAACAGAGAAAATTCAGTATTAAAAAAAGAGATGTATTATAATGTTTATAATGCATTAAATAAAATTTTGTCTGATCAGAATTTGATACATAAATTTGTAAAAATGGATAAAATTATAGAAGATTCACCGACAACACAAACGGCAAAAGGAAATTTGTTAGAACCCAAATTTTTCTTGAGACTTCATTGTGTGGCGGTATGCTATGATAAATCTACGAAGAAAATATTAATAATGAAACGATCAAGTAAAAGAGAAAAATACCCAGATAAGTGGGAATTTGGGTGTGCAAAAGCGGTTTTAGAAAGATCCTTAAATGAACAGATTGAGCAGGAATATTATAATGATTTCGGGGTTAAGATAAAAGTTGTTTGTGATGAAGAAAGAGAAGATAAGCAGCCGATACCGTTGGCATTGTATGAAGTGGAAAGTGAACAAGGAAAAGATAAGGGAGTCATTTCATTAGCTGAAGTAGTCGAAACGTATAAGAAAAGCGATTTTAAAGAAAATGAAAAACATTCCGAAGTGCGCTGGATTTCGAGAGAAGAAGTTGATACCTTTAAGGAAGACACTGTTAAAGATTTTAAAAACACATTAAAGCTGGCATTTGCAAAAATGGAGGAGATGTATGGAAATACAGATGAATGATAATTCTATAGTAGAGATGTTGGAAACAATATTTTCGAATGTTAATAGTTGGTTAAATTTTGCAGAAGCAAAAAACGCTGCATTGATGGCGTTTAATATAGCAATGTTAGCAGTAACATGGGGGAGTACAGAGAATGCTGGTAAGAACATATTATTTTATGGTGTGAATCTTGCAATAGTAATATCAACAATCATAGCTTTAAAATCGTTTAAGCCTGATAAGGGAAAATGTAAAGAAGAAACAGGCGTTATAAAAGAAAATGATAATTTGCTTTTTTATGAAGACATTGCAAAGTATTCGAAAGAAAGTTATTTAATAGCTCTATACAAAAAGTATCAAGATACAGTGAAAACGGAAGATGAACTTTTAAAAAGAGAAATAGATTATGCGGATGAAATAACATACAATGCTAAAATTATTGTTCAAAAATATAAGTGTTTTAAGAATGCATGGTATGTGGATTTTATAGGATTGGTGGGAATTGCTGTATTAATTCTGGCAGCCTAAAATGTGTAAAATTTCAATGGATAGTTTTTCATCGTTTACTTAAAAACAGGCTGAGCAATAGACGAATGTAAAACAAAGGAGTTGATATTGTGCCGTCATTAGCTTCATTTCAATTAACACCGCCTCAGGATGCGAGAGAGTTTGAACAATTGATGAGGGATTACTGTAATTGCATATATCCAGGAATGGCATGCTTATTTGCACGACCTGGGCAGAAACAGTATGGCGTTGATGTTGTTAGTACAGGCTCCAATGGGGTGGTGGCAATTCAGTGTAAGAATTATCAAGATATGTCTGTTTCAATTTCGATGATAGATCAGTGGATTCAGGGCGCAGAGGAGTTTAAACCGGAGATTTCTCATTTCATAATTGCGATTGGCGCTAAGACGGATGGAGAGATTCAAAAGTATGTGCTCGAAAAAAATCAATATCGGCAAAGCCATAATTTGTTTTCTGTTGAAGTAGTCTACTGGGAGGAGATCAGTGCATTTTTGAAGTCTGATGCACGAATACTGCAACGTTATTATCCGTTTATCAATACGGATGGAATCCAAGATCAATTTGATATTGCTTATAGCAGTTTAGACATAATTCGGCATGATTTTGTAGAGTTGATATTGAGGTATAAAATTCTGGATTTTTTGTTGGAAGATCCTTTTGTAGGTATAAAAACAGAATATCTTATATTGTCAGACAAATTTGATATAGCTTTAAAAGATCTGCTTCAGCGGACTGTGTTTTTGCAAGAAACTGAATTATATCAGAAAATAATCGCATTCTGTGGAAAATGGAATAAATATAATGGCTATATAGGGCTTAAAGTACAACCGAGCAATAATGGGCAATATGTCAGAATGAATCAAGTGCTGATGGAGGATTATGAAGAAATAGAAGCTATTGTTCAAAGAATGAAAAGTGAAATCTGCGAAATTTACGAATCAATAAGTCAATAAATGTAATGAAAAAAAGGAAGATTTTTGACAAAATCTGTGATATACTAAAATACAGGTGTTTCAATCTATGATTGAAAAACGATGTTCCCTGGAGAGGGACAGAAATTAATACTACAATGATAAAGTAAGGAACAAAGAAAAGACATGTCACACAAAACTCTATTTTTACAGCAGTCCTACATCGACTGCACAAACCAGTACACCGCGCTTCTGGAAGCGCCGAATCTGCCGTTATGGGATTATGTAATTCTCACAGCATCCAATGAGGAGCAGGCTGCATCGTACCGTACACAGATTCAGTATCGTCTGGAGCACCATATGATTCCAGAGTCGACACACTATGCAGTTCTTCCGGATCCAGACGGAAAACGAGTAGGCAGCGGCGGCGCCACATTGAATGTTCTGCGCTACGTTCATGAAAATGCAGGCTCATTCGAGAATCAGCGGATTCTGGTAATCCATTCCGGCGGCGACAGCAAGCGGGTGCCGCAGTATTCTGCCTGCGGAAAGTTATTTTCACCGGTGCCACGTGTTCTGCCGAATGGAAAACGTTCTACTCTGTTTGATGAATTTATGATTTCCATGAGTGGTGTGGCCGCACGGATGAATGCTGGTATGTTGGTGTGTTCCGGCGATGTGCTGCTGCTGTTCAATCCGCTGCAGATTGATTTTTATGGCAAAGGTGCAGCGGCGCTTTCGATTAAAGAGCCGGCGGAGATCGGAAAAAATCACGGTGTTTACCGGGTTGACAGCGAAGGAAATGTAGGTGGTTTCCTGCACAAAAAAACAGTGGAGCAGCTGCAGAAACTGGGAGCTTCGGATGATCAGGGAAATGTAGATATCGATACAGGAGCGGTAATCTTCAACAGTGAGATGCTGCAGGCGCTGTACCAGCTGGTGGATACGAAAGAAAAATTTGCAGCTTATGTGAATGAGAGTACCCGGCTTTCCTTTTATGCTGATTTTCTCTACCCTCTGGCATCAGACTCTACGCTGGAGCAGTATTATAAAGAAACACCGGAAGGTGATTTTACGCCGGAACTGGAACAGTGCAGAACGGAGTTGTGGAGTGTATTGCATCCGTATCAGATGAAACTGATTCGAATGTCACCGGCTGCATTTATCCACTTTGGTACGACAAAAGAACTGCGTGAGCTTATGACAGAGCGGATGGATGAATTCTATTATCTGGGATGGACATCGAACATCAACACGAATCGGGAGGAAGCGGATTTTGCAGCTTCGAACAGTTACGTCAGCCCGAATGCAGAGATTGGAAAGGGAAGCTACCTGGAAGACTGTATGATTCGCAATAAGTCACAGATAGGTGAAGAGTGTGTGATTTCCGGCGTGACATTAGATGGTCAGACGATTCCTGCGCATACTGTTCTGCATGGACTGAAACAGCAGAATGGAAATTTGTTGTCCGCATGTACGGTGTTTCTGACAATCCGAAGGAAGCATTGCTGTTTGGAAAAACATTGCCGATGCCGCTCTGGGAAGCTGCGATTTATCCAGTATGCGATTCAATGGAAGAGGCAGTGCATCAGACACTGGAAGCCTGGAGAGAAGGTTTTCCGAATTCGGGAAGATGCGATTTCACTGAAAGACAGCTTTAACCAAGCAGATCTTTCTGCACTGCTGCCGTGGCAGGAGAAGGTATCGGATAAAGTAGAACTGGAAGAAATTCTGGAGGCAATTGATCGAAAGGAAAATTTAACCAGACTGGTTGAGCAGATGCGGGATGGTATCTCAGAGCGGGTGAAAGGTGAACTGCTGAAAGAAGCACAGAGATTAAGCGAGACAGAGCTTGATCAGTTCAGCAGAAAGATCAGAATTTATTATGTTCTGTCCTGTTTTGATGAAAAGTATATGGACTCCTGCTTTGCGACCATCAGCAGCGGTATTCTTGCCGGAGCTGTAAAAGGTCTTTGCTATGATGCCGATGCGAAAATGGGAAAAGATCAGGTTACCGTAAATCTTCCGGTCCGTGTGAACTGGGGAGGCGGCTGGAGTGATACACCGCCGTACTGCATGGAACATGGCGGAACCGTACTGAATGCGGCTGTGATGCTGGACGGAAACTGCCCGATCGAAGTTGTGGTTAAGAAAGTCGACGAACCGGTGATTGTTCTCGCAAGTGCGGACAGTGGTGCCGAGCAGACCTTTACCGATATTTCCAGTTTACAGGATTCCAGCAATCCATACGATCCGTTTGCCCTGCACAAAGCGGCACTGATTGCCTGCGGCGTGATTCCATATAAGGATCCGATTTCCGTGCAGGAAATCACGGAAAATCTGGGAAGCGGCCTGTATCTTTCCACGCAGGTCATCAATATCCCGCGCGGTTCCGGCCTTGGAACATCTTCGATTCTGGCGGGTGCCTGTGTAAAAGCGCTGTATGAGATGCTGGGAAAAGAGGTAACAGACGAAGAGCTGTATGACCGTGTTCTTTGCATGGAACAGATTATGTCTACCGGCGGCGGATGGCAGGATCAGGTCGGAGGTCTGGCACCGGGAATCAAGATGGTTTCGAGTGAACCGGCAATTCGACAGAGAATTACGTGTGTGCCGTGCAAAATCAGTGAAAAGACAAGAAAAGAACTCGACGAGCGTTTCTGCCTGATCTATTCCGGACAGCGCAGACTGGCAAGAAATCTGCTGCGGGATGTCGTTGGACGATATGTCGGAGGAATCGAGGATGCGGTGGATGTCTTATATGCGATTCAGCAGACGGCGGTTCTGATGCGGTTTGAACTGGAAAAAGGCAATATCGATGGATTTGCAGAGCTTTTGAATCAGCACTGGGAATTATCCAAGAAACTGGATGCGAGTTGCACGAATACGTGTATTGATATGATCTTCCATTCCGTAGAAGACCTGATTGACGGAAAGATGATTTGCGGTGCCGGCGGAGGCGGTTTCCTTCAGGTTGTGCTGAAAAAGGGCGTAACACAGGAAGATGTGCGGAAACGGCTGCGTGAAGTTTTCCAAGACAGCGGTGTAGATGTATGGAGCTGTTCACTGGCGTAGGAGGAGGAAAAGAATGTTAAAAGGAATATCACCGTTATTATCACCGGAACTGTTAAAGGTGCTGGATGAAATGGGACATGGAGATGAGATTGTATTTGCCGATGCGAATTTTCCAACGGTCAGTACAGGAAAACGAATTGTACGTGCAGACGGAATCGGTGCAGTGGAGCTGCTGGATGCTGTTTTGCAGCTGTTCCCGCTGGATCAGTACGATGAGGATCATTTTGTACTGATGGAAGTGGTGCCGGGAGATCCGGTTCAGACGCCGATCTGGGATGAGTATAAAGCGGTTCTGAATCGATACGAACCGGAAGCAAAAGTACATACGATGGAACGCTTTGCCTACTATGAGCGTGCAAAAGAAGCCTATTGTGTTGTGGCAACGGGTGAGACGGCACAGTATGCCAATATGATTCTGAAAAAAGGTGTGGTAAGATAGGAATGGAATATTTTGCTTCGTCGTCCCATTCGGTGTCGTCGCAGCGTATTTTATATACACCGTCGGAATTTGCCAGAACTTCACTTCTGTATTTGCAGGAAACAGGTTCGCTCCATGCACTGGCGGCGCATACGTCTCATCGAGAGCATCTGGCTTCGTATCTGTTCTTTTCGGTAACATCGGGGTCAGGAGAGCTGAATTACAATGGGAAAACGTATGCACTGCATTCCGGAGACTGTGTTTTCATCGACTGCAGAAAACCGTATTCCCATGCGACATCGGCAGATCTGTGGACCTTGCAGTGGTGTCATTTTTACGGTCATACCATGCCTGATATTTACAAAAAGTATCAGGAGCGCGGCGGACAGCCGGTTTTTCATCCCAAGGAAATGGAAGAATTGGTAGAAGTTATGACAGACCTGTATTCTGCGGCAGGATCGGACAGTTATGTGCGGGATATGAAAATTAATGAGATTTTAAACCGCCTGCTTTGGATTCTGATGAAGAATTCCTGGCATCCAGAACAGGGACGCGCTGCGCATGCCAGAAAACGGATGAGCATGGAAAAGGTGAAAAGTTATCTGGATGAAAATTATAAGGAACATATTACACTGGAACTGCTGTCACAGAAGTTTTATATTAATAAATATTATCTGACGAAGATATTTAAAGAAACATATGGTGTGACAATCATTTCTTATCTGGAAACGAGACGGATTACGCAGGCGAAAAATCTGCTTCGATTTACTGATATGACGGTGGATGAAATCAGTGCCGCAATCGGAATGAATGATGCAAATTATCTGGCGCGCCGTTTTTCGAAAAATAGAAGGAATGAGTCCGGGAGAATACCGGAAAAAATGGTAAAACAGAAAACCGCAAATCATTTTCAGCAGATCGGGCAGAAAATGGTTTGCGGTTTTTCATTACAATTTAGAAAAGGGACGGCAGATCGTATTTATGTTTATCGTGTACATTGATGTCTTTTCCGAATTGGACTTCAATGATCTGCAGTTCCGTATCAGCAAAAATAGTGTGTTTGCTGCCTGCATTCATCTGCAGGGTGTCACCGGCGTGAACATTGTAAACAACGCCGTCGATCACGGCACGTCCTGTGCCGGAAATAACGTTCCAGACTTCATTCCGGAAATCATGACTGTGGTAGTTCATCTGATGACCCGGATTTAAAGTTACTTTAATCGTAAGGCTTTCTTTTTCGATATCCAGAATGCGGAAACTGCCCCAGGATTTTTCTGCAAACATAACGCGGTGATCCAGGGTATTGACAAAGGGCTTGATGTAACTGGACTGCTCTTTATCGGAAACCAGGATGCCGTCCGGACTTGCGGAAACCACAATATCTTTCAGCCCCATACAGAGTACGGGAAGATTCAGCTCGTTGACTACATGCACATTTCTGCAGGTTTCGTTAAACAGTGCTTCGCCGACATTGTGGCTGTCCATGGCCTCAGTCAGAGTATTCCAGGTTCCAAGGTCTTTCCACATGCCGGAGAAACGCATCACTTCGATACGGTCCTCGTGTTCTACCACTGCGTAATCAAAACTGATTTTGTCTAACGTTTCATATTTGCTGAAAAGATCTTCGTAGTTTTCAAAATCAATTAATGCATGAGCGCGATCCAGAACATAACCAAGACGGAAAGCAAAAACACCGCCGTTCCAAAGAGCACCCTGGGAAATATACTGTTCTGCAATTTCTTTGGTCGGTTTCTCTTTGAACATCGACACCGTGCTGACAGGAGCCGGGGTGTCTGGAATAATGTATCCGTATTTTTCGCTTGGATAGGTCGGTTCAATCCCCATCAGAACCAGGTTGGCATTGCTGGAAGCAGCCAGGGCACCGAGGTCTTTTAAGGCATCAAAATAATCAATTTCCACATAAGGGTCAACCGGGCAGACAACGACAGGTTCGTCCTCGGAAATTCCCTTTACATCCTTCAGATAGGCTGCGGCAAGCGCAATGGCCGGGAATGTATCACGGCGGCAAGGCTCAACGCTGATGCCGACATCTTCCCCTAACTGATTGTGGATGGCGGAAACCTGTGATTTTGAGGTCGCGATGGTTACCGTTGCATCCTTGTCGATCGTACGGATCTGACGGTAAACGCGCTGTACCATGGATTCCAGTTCACCATCTGCCGTATGGAAAATTTTGATAAACTGCTTGGAACGGATATCATTGGAAAGCGGCCACAGGCGCTGGCCGGAGCCGCCGGATAATAAAACGATATTCATAAAGTTTCTCCGTTATCTTTCTGCACGCATCGGGTTGTTCAGGAAATCCTCGTAGGAGAGACGGATGCCGTCTTCCAGCTCGGTTTTGTAGGTCCAGCCAAGAGCGGTTGCTTTGGATACGTCGAGCAGTTTTCTTGGAGTACCATTTGGCTTTGTGCTGTCCCAATTGATTTTTCCATTATAACCGATTACTTTTGCAACAAGCTCTGTCAGCTCTTTGATGGTCAGTTCTTTTCCGGTTCCGGCGTTTACGGTCTCATTTCCGGAATAGTTGTTCATCAGGAAGACACAGAGATTTGCAAGGTCATCGACATACAGGAACTCACGCAGCGGAGAGCCGTCGCCCCAGCAGGTAACTTCCGGCAGATTGTTAACCTTTGCTTCATGGAAGCGGCGGATCAGTGCAGGAAGTACGTGGCTGTGGGTTGGATGATAGTTATCGTTTGGTCCGTAAAGATTGGTCGGCATAACGGAAATATAATCAGTTCCGTACTGACGGTTCAGAAACTCACAGTATTTTAAGCCGGAGATTTTTGCAAGTGCATAAGCCTCGTTTGTTTTTTCCAGTTCGGAAGTCAGCAGACAGCTTTCCTTCATCGGCTGCGGTGCCATACGCGGGTAAATGCAGGAGGATCCAAGAAACTCCAGTTTTTTACAGCCGTTTTTCCATGCAGAGTGGATGACATTCATTTCCAGTGTCATGTTATCGTACATGAAATCTGCCAGTGCTTCCTGGTTTGCAACGATGCCGCCTACTTTTGCAGCAGCGAGGAAGACATATTCCGGTTTTTCCTCTGCGAAAAATGCCTCGACAGCATCCTGACGGCAGAGATCCAGTTCTTTGTGGGTACGGGTAATGATATTTTCATAACCCTGGCGTTTCAGTTCTCTTACAATGGCGGAACCAACCATCCGCGGTGTCCGGCTACATAAA
>ENA-OQJY01000144-OQJY01000144.1-human-gut-metagenome-genome-assembly--contig:-NODE-144-length-10243-cov-1.859529_pt1 | contig 10243 bp, 13 predicted proteins | sample MGYA00242643_ERZ504788 | MGnify/ENA primary metagenome ERZ504788 (study PRJEB26092, sample SAMD00036361) | human gut metagenome | host: Homo sapiens | study: EMG produced TPA metagenomics assembly of...
AAGACGAAGGCTGTTCATCTTACAGGGCTTGAAATACAGCCAGAGATGGCGGAGATGGCGGCAAGAAGTGTCAAATTAAATCATTTAGAAGATAAGATAGAGATCGTAGAGGGTGATATCAAAGAGGCTTCTGCGATTTTTTCGCATGATAGTTTTGACACGATCACATCAAATCCACCATATATGATCGGACAGCATGGACTTAAGAATCCGTCGGAGACGAAAGCAATCGCAAGACATGAGATACTTTGTACATTTGCGGATATCACGGCAGCAGCTAAAAAGCTTTTAAAGAATAAAGGAAAGCTGTTTCTGGTACACAGAACATTCAGATTGTCAGAGATTTTATGCCAGCTGTCTAAGGATGGATTAGAGCCAAAAAGAATCCGTTTTGTGCATCCATATATTGATAAAGAACCGAATATATTTTTATTAGAAGCAGTAAAAGGCGGAAAGTCAAGAATGACAGTTGAGCCTCCATTGATCGTTTATCAAAAAGAAGGAAAATACACAGAAGAAATTTATAAGATTTATGGAATGAATCCGGAGGAATAAGCATGAGTGGAACATTATATTTGTGTGCGACACCGATTGGTAATCTGGAAGACATTACTTTTCGTGTGATAAACACATTAAAAGAAGTTGATCTGATCGCAGCGGAAGACACAAGGCACAGTATCAAATTATTAAATCATTTTGAAATTAAGACAAAGATGACAAGCTATCATGAGTATAATCGTGTGGAGAAAGCAAAAAGTTCTTGTAAAGCAGTTGCAGGAAGGAAAAGATATCGCACTCATTACAGATGCTGGGACACCGGGAATTTCAGATCCAGGAGAAGAATTGGTAAGACAGTGCCATGAAGCAGGAATCACAGTTACTGCATTACCGGGAGCATGTGCGTTGATCAATGCACTGATCATCTCTGGGCAGCCAACAAGAAGATTTTGTTTTGAAGCATTTCTTCCATCAGATAAAAAAGAAAGAAAACAGATTCTTGATTCTCTGGAAAATGAGACAAGATCTATTATCATTTATGAAGCACCACATCGTTTAGTAAGGACTTTGGAAGAACTACATGAAGTGCTCGGAGACAGATCCATGACATTATGCAGAGAACTCACAAAGAAGCATGAGAGCATTTTTAAATCAACGCTTGGGGAAATCCTTGCCTATCATAGAGAAAATCCGCCAAAAGGCGAATGTGTGATGATCATAGAAGGAAAATCATTTCAAGAATTAAAAGAAGAGAGTCAGGAAGAATTTCTAAAGATTCCATTGTCAGAGCATATGAACCGTTATATGGATCAGGGATATTCAAAGAAAGAAGCGATGAAACTGGTAGCCAAAGATCGAGGTGTTGGTAAGAGAGAGATTTATCAGCAGTTGTTGGAAGAGGAATAAAAATATATCAACAAAAAAGGTATGGGAAAATAATATCAATTCCCATACCTTTTGTTTGTCTTTATTGAAATGATTCAAAAAATTACGCTTCAGTAATTTCGAATCCAGCAAGTTTAGCTAATTCAATGATAGATTTTCTTGAGACTTTCTTTCCTTTGTAGTCAATCAGATCATCCATATCTTCTCCAGTAAAAATATCTGCAGGATTATATTTCTTTAAAATAATCTTATCGTCATCTACAAATATTTCAAGAGGATCGCGTTCGTTCACATCAAAGTTACGACGTAATTCGATCGGTAAAGTAATTCTTCCAAGTTCGTCAAGCCTTCTTACAATGCCTGTACTTTTCATGTGTAAACCTCCTTAATGTCTTACAATCATTTTATATCTTAAACCATAGCATACCAAAATCTGGTTGTCAATTCATTTGTTTACTTATAAACTAGAGAATAAATAAGTATAATTAACAGATTTCAGCACCTGCTGGCATATCTTTATCTGGTGTTACAAGAGCTAATTCACCCTTATCATTTTCAGCACAAAGTAACATTCCTTCAGAGAGAACTCCTGCTAATTTGGCTGGTTTTAAGTTCACAAGTACCATAACTTTCTTACCGACCATATCTTCTGGTTTATAATAAGCTTTGATACCAGAAACAATCTGTTTTACCTGGCTTCCAATCTTAACCTGAGAGCAAAGAAGTTTCTTGGATTTCTTCACTTCTTCACAGGCAATGATCTCACCAACTTGGAACTGCATCTTAGTGAAATCATCAAAAGTGATCTCATCTTTTGGTTCAATGTCGATGACAGTATCTTCTTCTACAGCAGCGTTTGCAGCTTTGACAGAAGCAGCCTGTTTCTCCATTAAGACTTTGGCTTTTTCCATAACTTCTTTCTCATCTAATCTTGCAAATAAGATCTGAGGTTTTTCAGTTACTTTTGTACCACTCTTGTAGTTTCCAAATGTTGCAAGGTTATCAAATTCAACCATAGATGTATTTAACTGAGCAAAGATCTTCTCAGATGTCTCAGGCATATATGGTGATAATAAAGATGCACCAATTGTGATTCCTTCAACAAGGTTGTATAAAACAGTAGCCAGACGGTCTTTTGAAGCTTCGTCTTTTGCTAATACCCAAGGCATAGTCTCATCAATATAACGGTTGCAGCGACGGAATAAGTTAAAGATCTCAGTCATTGAATCTGCAACACGAAGGTCAGCCATCTTCTCAGCAACTTTATCTCTTGTACCTGTCACAACGGCTTTCAGATCATCATCATAATCTCCTACAACACCCTTGTTTTCTACGATTCCTCCAAAATATTTGTTGGACATAGAAATCGTACGGTTTACAAGGTTACCAAGAATATTTGCAAGGTCAGAGTTCATACGCTCGATCATCAATTCCCATGAGATCACACCATCACGTTCGAAAGGCATTTCATGAAGAACGAAATAACGCACTGCGTCAACTCCGAAGAAGTCAACCAGATCATCTGCGTATAAAACGTTACCTTTGGATTTACTCATCTTACCATCGCCCTGAAGCAGCCAAGGATGTCCAAATACCTGTTTAGGAAGTGGAAGATCTAGTGCCATCAGGATGATTGGCCAGTAAATTGTATGAAAACGGATGATATCTTTACCAATCAGGTGAAGATCTGCAGGCCAGAACTTGTTAAACTTGTCTGAACTGTTTCCATCACAGTCATAACCGATACCTGTGATATAGTTTGTCAATGCATCTAACCATACATAAACGATGTGTCCTTCATCAAAGTCAACTGGGATTCCCCATGAAAATGATGTTCTTGAAACACACAGATCCTGAAGTCCAGGAAGAAGGAAGTTGTTCATCATCTCATTCTTACGGGATTCTGGCTGAATAAATTCAGGATGTGTATTGATGTGTTCAATCAGACGGTCTGCATATTTGCTTAATTTTAAGAAATAAGCTTCTTCTTTTGCGGGTTGTACTGGACGTCCGCAGTCAGGACATTTACCATCTACTAACTGGCTCTCTGTGAAGAAAGATTCACAAGGTGTACAGTATAAACCTTCGTATTCACCTTTGTAGATATCTCCCTGTTCATATAATTTCTTAAAAATCTTCTGAACCTGTTTCTCGTGATCTTCATCAGTTGTTCTGATAAAACGGTCATAAGAAGTGTTCATAAGATCCCAGATTCTCTTGATTTCTCCGGCAACATCATCAACGAATTCTTTTGGTGTTACTCCTTTTTCTTCTGCTTTTAATTCTACTTTCTGGCCATGTTCGTCAGTTCCTGTCTGGAAAAATACGTCATAGCCTTCCATTCTTTTATATCGAGCAATACTGTCTGCCAGGATGATCTCATATGTGTTACCAATATGAGGTTTGCCGGATGTGTAGGCGATGGCGGTGGTGATGTAGTATTTCTGTTTTTCCATGGTTTGTTGTCTCCTTTTTTGAATGTGGACGCTCCGTCGCAGTGTGATCCTGCCCGGAGGGTCTTTTTTTATGTTATAGGAACATTACAGAGTAATTTCCTATAACATAAAAACGTCTCCTCAGATTATCTGAGAAGACGAGTATTACCCGTGTTACCACTTCTGTTCGTTTCCGGGCTCGCGCGGGGAAACCTTGGGAGGTACATTGTGATACCTCTACGCTGTAACAGGCGTGCCTGTCGCTGCCTAAAGCTGTTGGCTCTCAGCAGTGCCTCTCGGAAGCCATCTTCAACCTGCTCCTTGCATATCCCTCTCAGCCTTTGAATCTGTGATATATGATCCATGGGGATTTCTCTGTAATACGGTCTGCGGATCTACTCTCTTCTTCAATGAGTTTGTGTTATTCGTGACAGCACTCCGTCTGTGATCGTGGAACGCTGTTAGCTATAGGAAATAGTTATTTCCTGTTATAGGGAAAATATAGCACATTTTGGTGGATTTGTAAACCCACATTGAAGTTGTCGCTTTTATAGATCTGATGTCTTATCAAGAAGTTCCTTTACTCCTTTTAGTGCTACATCAATTTTCCGTTCTTCCAGATGGTAATTTAATACATAACGAGTTCTTGCCTCCCACAGGGAAAACATTTCACTATGGTCTTCTATATATTCTGTCACCAAAAGGTCTGCACCATTCTCTTTTCCTATTCGCAGTAACTGATCTATATCATGTGTTTTAGGGTATTCAATTCCTGACATCTCTAACTGATATTTCAGATTCAATTCTACTGCCTGCTGTAAATGATAACCAATGTAATTTAAATATGCTTCGTCACTCCCCATTTGATTACGAATCATAACAGCAACATTATAATTGCTTATCGATTTATCCAGCAATGTCTCGCTCATATACGGTAACTCCTTTCTTTGTTATTTCTTCATACATACGGGAATCTACCGTATAGTTTGTCCATATATCATACATAAATGACAGTGTTTCTTTAAAAGTAATTTTCTGATCCTGTTTCAGTACAATGTAAAAATCCACATCACTTCCCATGTGACATGTATCCTGTACACTTGATCCAAATACAACTATTTTTTCCACATTAGAGTCTTCTTTTATATTATTTATCATTTGTTTTACTTTTTTCTGTTGTATAGGATATATCTTTTCACAATTTTCAAATGGATCTTGAATACATACTCTCCATTCTTTTTTTTGATCTGCTGTTTTTCTTTTGTAAAAAAGTGGAACTGTTCTTGTCTTAGTCATATAGGCTCCCCCTTTTTTGAAAGTATTTTATTTGTAATATTATATCCTGTATTTATTTTGTGTACAAGAGTTGTAAAATAGATTTTCCAAACTATGTTACTGTTCACTCCGTTCACAGTAACGTAGCCAAAATTCATTCCAGATTGCCTGCGGCAATGGAATTTTGGCTTGTATGTCTCGGGATTTTGGCATATTCATGCCAAAACACCTCGCGGGATAGTGGTGTGTGAACAGTAACAACAAAGTTTATTTCTACAAATACGGGATCCCCGGTATCTCCGGATAACTACCCATTCCGATCAGAAGCTCCAGACCTGTCTGTCTGGCATTTAATACCGCTGTCTTAGCAGCACTGGCATCTCCGGAAACTGCCAGGATCACTTCATTGGAATGGCTGGTTCCCTTATTCGGCGTCATATATTTCGCAATGGAAAGAGGCGCTGATTTCATCGCAGTATCTGCCATCACAAGCCCTATTGCAGCCGGAGAACCCGCCATAAACCCAAAGGCTTCTCCAACCGGTACTCCGAATGCTTTATTCAGAGCCTGTCCGGCACTGGCTGAATAGGCAAATTCCAGATGTCCACTCTCGCTGATATAGAGTTCACCTGCATATTTATTCGTAAGTTCCAAAGCCATAGATACGGCATGGCGAACATCCGAGACATCAGTTCCTCCAAGAACAATATAGTTTCCATGACCACCCCATCCCTTGGTATCCCTCGGCAATTCTATGGAAAGAACCTCTGTGTTGGTTGCTTTCACCGCATCATCGATAGCAGTGATCTGCCCTGCAGCACCTGTACGGGAGCTGAACAATCCCAGACAGCGATACTTCATTTCTACGTTCATAGTCTCCAGCAAAGTATCATCAATCCCTGAAATCACAAGCCCAATCGTATCCAGAACTGCGGTCCCTACAAATTCACTGCGCGTACAGTGTGTGCTGATATTTTTTATATCTATCATTTGTTACGCCCTCCTGTATATATTACCCCATAATACCAGTATTTTATATGTTTAGCTTATCATCGCCCTGACAGGATAGGCAACAGAAATATACTATGGTAATCAATGTGACGAGAACACAAAAACGACAAAAATCCCCAACTCCCGCAGACCAATTCTGCGGGAGCCGGGGATTTTATGTAGGTATGAACATAACACACGAATACGCCAGTTATATAATCGATATTATACAATTAATTACTTCACGATCATACCAGTCTTCCTGTCGCTGAAGATTGCTACTTCGATCAGGAAGATGATACCAAGAATCAGCTGCTGTAACTGTGTCGGCATCATCAGCATTACCAGACCACTGGAAAGTACTTTGTATGTCATAACACCAAGAATGATGTTATAGAATCTTACTTTAGCACCGCCGTTTACAGGCATTCCGCCAAGTACCAGGGCGATCATAATCTGTGTTTCCAGCTGGTTACCTGCTGTAGATGTAACGGAACCTACTTTGATAGCATTTACAAATGCTGCAAGTCCTGTGATACATCCTGCTGCCACGAATACGAGAATCTTTGTAGTCTCTACACGGATACCTGCGAATCTTGCTGCTGTTTCACCTGCACCGATTGCTTTCAGTCTGGAGCCCAGACCTGTGTAAGTGAATACAAGATATGCCACTACGAAGATGATCACTGTGAAAGTAAGCATAAATGGCAGTGTGTTGTATTTGGAAATATCACTTACTGCGTAAACAGGTGAGTTAGTTGTTGCATATGCACAAACTCCACGGAACAGATACATGGTACAGATTGTAACAATAAAGCTTGTGTATTTTTCTCTTAACATTGAAGTAACCATTGATCAGTCCGATCAGTCCGCCTGTTACCACACCACCCAGCGCTGCCAGAACCATGTTGTAATGGGAAAGGTAGCAGACTACGATGGAAGCAACACCAAGCATGGAGCCCTGGGAGAAATCCAGACCACCCATTGTCATTACCATGAACACGCCGATGGATGAGATCAGCAGCATGTATGACTGGCTCAGAAGCAGTGATATATTTTTCGGTCTGAAACAGTCTGCCGTCTGTGAGGATTGCAAATAATAACACAGATGATCACGAATCCTGCGATAGGAAGGATCGTACGCACAATGGGACGTTCCAGAAATGGTACTTGCTCAGTTGATTTTTTTGTTGTACTCATTTTTTTACCCCCTTAAATCATATTGTCAATCAGATCTGTGTCTTTCAGATCCGGAGAGCGAAGGAATTCACCATTGATCTTACCGTCCTTCATGATCAGGATACGGTCTGCCATACCCAGAAGCTCCATGATTTCCTCAGAGATCATAATAATGGATTTTCCTCTTTTTCTCATATCGTCCATCATGGCGTAGATATCAGCTTTAACTTTGACATCAATACCACGTGTAGGGGAGTCAAGGATGATCAGGTCGGAGTCCTTACCAACCCAGCGTGCAAGAACGACTTTCTGTTTGTTACCGCCGGAAAGAGCGGATACAAACTGGTCAACGCCTGTCATTTTTGTACTCATCTGTTTTGCAAATTTATTGGCAAATTCATTCATTGTCTTTGCACGAAGGAATCCATGAGTCTTCAGATCCTCCAGAGATGGAAGACAGATGTTATCGCCAATTGTATCATTGATGACCAGAGATTCATTGTCACGGTCCTTGGAAGCATATGCAATACTGTGTTTGATGGCATCCGGAATGGAATTGATCGGTGTGCCGTCTCCCACGAGTTACACTTCCCTGGCGGAAATAGGAAGCTCCGAAGAGTGCCTTTCCAACCTCATGCATACCGCATTCGGAAAGTCCTCCGATACCAAGAATCTCACCTTTGTGAAGATCAAGGTTCAGGTTCTCGATCTGCCCTTTTACTGTCACGTTCTTTGCAGAAAGAACAACTTCGTCAGATACTTTCTCGCCGTAGTCAGTACGATAGTAGCTGTCACCGATCTCACGGCCTACCATTAAGGCTTTCAGTCTGTCAGGTGTAGCTTCTTCCTTTGTGATGGAACCGATCTTCACACCATCTCGAAGTACACTGATATTATCAGACTGCTCGATAACCTCCTCAAGGTCATGGGAAATAAAGATTACGCAGTTTCCTGTGTCACGAACCTTGTGCATTACCTTGAAAAGCTCTTCACGGCCTTTCTGTCCAAGTGCTGTTGTTGTCTCGTCTACAACCAGAACCTTCGGATTAAAGTAGGTAGATTTTACGATCTCTACCAGCTTACGATCCTCGAAGTTGTAATCATCGATCACCTTAGTTGCATCAATATAGTTGAATCCGTAACTGTCCAGATATTCCTGGGCTTTCTTGTTCATTGCTGCGGTATTTTTGATACCACATTTAGTAAACTGATCCTCGTTTCCAAGGAAAATATTCTCTGCTACAGTCAGTCCGGAAAGTGTTCCGATCTCCTGTACGATAATGGCTACACCCTGATGGTTGGCTTCAACCTGGTTGGTTGCGGTGATCTCTTTTCCTTCAAGGATAAACTTGCCGGAATCTTTCTGGTAAATACCTGTCAGGCAGGATGTTAATGTAGATTTACCGGAACCGTTTTCACCGATCAGTGCGTGGATCTCACCTTTATTAAAGGTAAAGGAAACGTTGTCCAGGGCGTGTGTGATGCCAAAATGTTTATCAATATTTTCTGCTCTTAATAATATTTCACCCATAATCGTTCTCCTTATTTTACTACAAGACCTTTAACCGGTTTAGTTGTCAGTGCAACGATAACCAGCAGAGCAACACCTGTTACTACGTTCTGGATCGTAGTCGGAGCTCCCAGTGCAACGAAACCGTTGAACATAAGCTGAATGATCATTTCACCGATTACAATAGCGATAACCGGATGGCCATATTTCTTAAATGCCAGTCCAAAGAATGTTCCCATCAGAGGAGTAAAGTTACGGCTCATAGAGGAAAGGTTGGAAGCTGATGTCATGGAAGTACCAAAACTGATTGTCAGGATTGCCTGAAGTCCGAAGAAAAATCCTGCAAGAGTAAATGCTACGATCTTATATTTCGGAACATTTACACCCATGTTCTTGGCTACAACTTCGTTACTTCCGATGGCGTAAGTATAAGTACCGATTTTTGTATATTTCAAAATGAATGCGCAAAGCAGATATGCGATCAGTGCCAGGATCAGATTGACCGGATAATCACCAAATGCTCTGTAGTCTGCTGAAAGTATTACGTTCTTTCCGTTTGTGGCGTATACACTGAAGGCCTCATAGATCAGGGACAGCGCACATGTAACGATCAGGGAAGAGATATGTAATTTAATATAAACAATACCATTGATGAGACCAATGATCGTACCACAGATCAGCGGTGCAATGATAAGACCGGCATAACCGAATTTTTCACTTGCATTGCAGGCGATAATGGATGAAAGTACGATATTGGCACCAACGCTCATATCGAAAGGTCCCATTACGCAGATAAAGTAGAGGCCACATCCGCCAACTGCGTAAATTAATGCTGATTTCATGTAAGTGGCCAGTTTCTCCGGGGAACCGAAAGTAGTCGGTGCAAGTACTTTAAATACTGCCCAGAAAACTACAAGCATAAGAACCAGAAGGCCGATTCCATAATACTGGCTTTGTTTGAGTTTTTTCATAACCATTCTCCTTATCCAATTCATCGCCCGCCAAAAGCAGGAGGTCACACGCTTCATCAGGGTTTGGCCTTTTGCTTCGAGCGGGCACTGACAATTACCTCTTAAAAGTTTCTCCACTGCCCTTTGGAGAAAAGGCAGTGGAGCACAAGTTCATCATATTAGTTGCTGTGACGGGAAATAACATCATCAATAGAAAGTGATGTAGCTGCTTTGTTCAGATCATCAAAGCTGTATCCTGCTAATTCCACAAGCTCTTCATCTGTGTATGGATCGTCATCTACAAAGTATTTCTTGTAGTTTTCATAGTCTTCGGAAGAAGATACATACAGGTATGGGAACTGGATTTCGTATCCGAAGGATCCTTCATCTTTTACATAGTTGCCTTTGATTGCGTTATATGTGATAAGGAATGCATATAACGGGTCGCAGAAGTGTCCGCCTGATTCAGCAAACATTCCGCCTGATTCAAGCTGCTCGCCAAGGTCATCAAGGAAGTCTGT
>ENA-OQJY01000149-OQJY01000149.1-human-gut-metagenome-genome-assembly--contig:-NODE-149-length-10026-cov-2.098495_pt1 | contig 10026 bp, 11 predicted proteins | sample MGYA00242643_ERZ504788 | MGnify/ENA primary metagenome ERZ504788 (study PRJEB26092, sample SAMD00036361) | human gut metagenome | host: Homo sapiens | study: EMG produced TPA metagenomics assembly of...
TGGCGGTCACGCAGGACGATATTTCCTACATCACCAACGCCGAGTCCATCGACCATGATGGCTCCGGTGTGGACTTTGCCAGTTACTGCTGCGCCGTCCTCATCGAGTTCCATGACATCACCGGAATACATGAGGAAGATGTTCTCTTTCGGGATGCCGAGGCTCTGTGCTACTTCTGCGTGTGCTTTTAAGTGGCGGTATTCGCCGTGTACCGGGATCGCGTATTTCGGTTTTACCAGGGAGTAGATCAGCTTGATTTCCTCCTGGCAGGCATGTCCGGATACGTGAACGTCCTGGAATACGACGTTGGCACCCTGTGCAGACAGTTCGTTGATGACGTTTGAAACGGCTTTTTCATTTCCCGGGATTGGGTGGGAACTGAAGATCACGGTGTCGCCCGGCAGGATCGAGATCTTTTTGTGCAGGTGTGCCGCCATACGGGACAGTGCTGCCATGGACTCGCCCTGGCTTCCGGTGGTGATCAGGACAAGCTGCTCGCCGGTGTAGTTTTTCATCTGCTCCACATCGATCAGGGTATTTTCCGGGATATTGATGTAGCCCAGCTCCTGCGCGATGGAGATGATGTTGACCATACTGCGGCCTTCGATGACAACTTTACGGCCGTATTTATAAGCAGAGTTGATGATCTGCTGCACACGGTCGACGTTCGATGCGAAGGTTGCGATGATGATTCGGGAATTCTGATGCTCGGCAAACAGGCCGTCGATCGTCTTTCCTACGGTACGCTCGGACATGGTAAAGCCAGGCCGCTCTGCATTGGTACTGTCGCACATCAGTGCCAGAACGCCTTTCTTTCCGATCTCTGCGAATCTCTGCAGGTCGATGACATCACCAAAGACTGGTGTGTAGTCGACTTTGAAGTCTCCGGTGTGGACGATGATGCCAGCCGGGGAGTAGATTGCCAGTGCTGCTGCATCTGCAATACTGTGGTTTGTTTTGATAAACTCAATGCGGAATGCGCCCAGGTTGATGGACTGTCCGTGTTTGATGATTTTCCGTTTTGTGGTACGGAGCAGGTTGTGCTCCTTTAATTTGTTTTCGATCAGGCCAATCGTCAGTTTGGTGGCGTAGACCGGCACATTCACTTCTTTTAAGATGTAAGGCAGGGCTCCGATATGGTCCTCGTGGCCGTGGGTGATGACGAAGCCTTTGACTTTGTCGATGTTTTCTTTCAGATATGTTACATCCGGGATGACCAGGTCGATACCGAGCATGTCGTCTTCCGGGAATGCAAGTCCGCAGTCTACGACGATGATACTGTCCTCATACTCGAAAACGGTGATGTTCATACCGATCTGTTCCAGACCGCCAAGCGGTATAATTTTTAATTTACTTCCATTATTCTTTTTCAAATAGCACCTCCGCGCATGTTTTCCAAACGATTCCGTTACCGGTACGGCTTCACGCACGCATCCCCTGAGCGTCACTTCAGGCTGATGGAGCATGTCCCGCACCTGCAGGATTTGCCCTTTAAAGCGCTGTCCCGGTCCCGCTTCGTCTGCGTCCCGGTATGGCTTCAAAACGGCTGGTTCAATAGGTGATGTCTGCCTCGTCATCCAACATGGAAGCAAATACGCCGGAAACGGCATCGAATTCGGTGTCGTCTTCTACCATAACATACTCTGCCTCTGCGTCGGTATCGGTGGAGATATCCTTCAGAATATAGGCATTTGCCTCATCGTCCTTTGAATCGGATACCAGAATATAGTTGACTCCGTTGATTCTGGTCTGCTCCTCCACGTAAAATTCTTCTTTGCCGCCATCATCTGTTACAAATGTTATTTTTTCCATACAATATTCCTTTGTTCAGTTTTCCTGTGATTCCTTCTGATGGGAAAGATAGTCCAGATATCCCTGCAGGATAAAAACAGCTGCAATCATATCTACGTACTCCTTGCGGTTTTCCCTGCGGATTCCGGTTTCCATCATGGTGCGGTCTGCTTCGACCGTTGTCAGCCGCTCGTCCCACATGACAACGGGCAGGCCTGTCCGTCTCTCCAGCATTTCTTTGAACTCGAGAGATTTTTCGGCCCGCTCTCCGATGTCGTTGTTCATATGTTTCGGGAAGCCGAGTACGATTTTTTCCACGCCGTACTCTTTTGCTATCTCTTCAATCCGGGCCAGCGTCTGGCGCAGCTTATTCTCCGATTTTCTGCGGACAATTTCGATTCCCTGCGCAGTAAGACCCAGGGTGTCGCTGACTGCCACCCCTACTGTTTTTGAGCCGTAATCTAATCCCATTATTCTCATAGTAATTACGCTCACTTCCAGGATTCATTTTTGATGTACTCTTTTAACAGTTCCTCTACCAGTTCATCACGCTCTACTTTCATGATCAGGCTTCTGGCCCCCTTGAAGCTTGTAATGTACGTCGGATCGCCTGACATGATATAGCCTACGATCTGGTTGACTGGATTATACCCTTTTTCTACCATGGCGTTGTAAACGGTTTCGAGTACCTCTTTTACCTGAATCTCCGGCTCTGTTTTTACTTTAAAATATTGTGTGTTACTTAATCCTGACATTCTTTTCACGTCCTCGTATTTATTGATATCATTTATATTCTAATACATGTTATGGGAAATTTCAATCGTGAAATTGCCCAACTATTTGAATGTTACAGTTCACTGCATCTCAGCGAACTGTAACATTCAAAGCCCGCATGGAAAATTTCGCTTTGCGAAGTGGCGGCAGCTATTTCTGATGTTATTTTATCCCTGAAAACGCCGCATTATTCATATGAATTGGAAGTAAAAATCATTTTCAGGATTCTCTGGGCACAGGCGGTCAGGTCTTTTTTCTCGAGATACTGGTCATTTTCGGCACTCAGCGCATCCAGGATTTCGCGGTGGTCGTTGTCGGTTCCCGGCATCACAAGATCGTTTCCGGCAGCGATGCATTTTGCGGCAGAGGAGCCTCCGTCGGCGTTTGTTGTGGTCCAGTCTGTCATGATGATGCCGGCAAAGCCCCATTCCTTTCTTGCAGCGGTTGTGCACAGATCGTAGCTGTTGGCGGTGTGGACACCGTTTACCTTGTTGTAGGAGGTCATGATCGCCTTTGGCTGGGATTCTTTGATTGCAATTTCGAAGCCCTTCAGATAGATCTCACGCAGAGCGCGCTCGGAGACGATGCTCGATACGCCGCGGCGGTTTTCTTCCTGATTGTTGCAGGCGTAATGTTTGATGGTCGTTCCGACCCCGTGCTGTCTCTGCACACCGCGTGTGAGAGCTGCTGCGATGATTCTGACCAGAATTTCGATTGAATTTTCTCCCGCCCTGTTCTATACTAATGTAAACAAATGTAGCTTGTTTTTTATTCCAGATAACTACAAAATCGGAGGTATCACGCTTTATGCATATGACACAAATTCAATCTGTCTTAAACGAGAAAAAAATCACGTTTTCCTATACGGAAGAGGACAACTGCGGAAGCATCGACTTTGAGCACCGCGGTCTGCGGTATCATATCTGGGAATTTGCAGACGATGTGGAGCCGGTCGGCGTGGAGACCAATCTGCGGTATGCAGGGCGCGATGAGGAAATCGAAGGCGATTACGATACGATTCTCGCAGAACATTTAAAGAAAGAATTTTAAGCGATTTCATTTCATTTTTGGGTAAAGATGTGTATTTTATGACGCCAGTTCTTCAACCACAGCTCGAAAAAGGTCACGCTGGAACAGTATGAAATGCTTCCAGAAGAGAAACGCTTCGAAGTTTTTGACGGTGTCATCTACGACATGGCAAGCCCTTCGCAGGTTCATCAGGCACTATCCATGCAGCTTTCTACACTCATCAATACTTACATTCTTCGCAAAAAATACATATATTTTCTAACGCTGCCAGAAACAGCTCATAGAAGTCATCTTCCCCTTCAGGCGCCGGGGAATTTTCTCCGCCGCCATTGGTGCTGCGTTTGATTTCTGCGTAAAATTCTTCACCTGCCATGGCAAGATCCATTTCATAGATGGAAACGCCATAGGCATGGCAGATTTCGCAGAATGCGTGGATTGGATTCGGATTTCCCTTGTCTGAAGCAGTTTTTCACGCAGAATGGGGTCTGCCTTTGCTTTTTCTGCAGTTCGTCTAACAGTTCAACCAGTTCATTCATTTTGAAAACCTCCCTTTTTGCTAAAAAAACAGCACAGAAATCCCACGGTTTGCGTGCCTTTCTGTACTGCTTCTTTATTTTACGCTATTTTTCTTTTTTCTGTCAAGCTTTTGCCTGCACTGCAGGGAAGTTCTTTCATCGCCATGATTGCTGTTCTCAGACATCTGCGAGCCGTAACTTTTCTCAATCAGTTCGTTTTTTGTTCAATAAATGATTTCTTGACGCTTTCAGATCTCTGTGATACAGTAATGGCAGTAAACGAGGTGATTGCATGAAAAACACATTTGAGCAACAGATTTACGAGATCTTTGGAACAACGGACCCAAAAGAGCTGCGCAAGCTTTCCAAAGACGCGAAACAATACCAGCAGTTAGCGAAAAAAAGAAGCACTGCGCCATGCGGCTGGAAGAAAACCAGCTTTTTCGCTGCCGCAAATCATTCAGATGGCTGCCATGCAGCAGCAGGGAAAAAGTATTGCCGAGATCGCGCGCACCTTTCATGTCAGCAGGCAGACAGTATACAATCAAATTGCCCGTGCTCACTGTTTCAGCACGGATCCCGATGTCAAAACGCGGATGTGTTTTCTTTACCGCGATCAGCTTTGCACAACGATTGATATCGACTTCCGTCATGAGAAAATTGCAATCCAGAATTACAACAAAAAAAATTCCGACTTCGTGCCTTTGGCGTTGTGGAGCATCCGACCTGGGATGATTTTACCTGGTTTCTGGAAAGCCGCTGTTTTCCCAAAACACGCGATCATGCCAAAGATATTTTAAAAGAAATGGGACTCCCTTTTATGATCCGCTGCTTATCATTGAAAAAACAGATGGGCGAATGGCCGGTGACGAGCAATGGATCCTGATTCTGAAGAATAAGGAGGCACGCCATGGAACAGATCCGTCTTGATCATCAGCTGCCTAGTCAAAAAAACAGATCACACCTCAAAAGGGGACCAGCTCAAGTGGAAAATCGGTAATATCTGGTACAAATCCGACTATATGGGATATGAGGGACTCTCGGAGACACTGGTGTCTCATTTACTGCAAAAAAAGCACTCTTTCCCACCCGTTTGTCCTGTATCAGCCTGTTCGGATTGCATACCGCGGCACTCTCCGCAGTGGCTGTTCCAGTCCTGATTTTCTAAAAGCAAATCAGATGCTGATCCCATTGGAAAAACTGTACCGCCAGAATACCGGAGACAGTCTGGCAATCACGCTTGCTGCTTTTTCAGAACCGGCGGAACGCATTCGTTTTCTGGCAGATCAGATGGAACACATGACGGGAATTCAGAATTTCGGTGCATATCTGACCGCTATGCTGGAAATTGATGCCTTCTTTCTAAACGAAGACCGGCACACCAACAACATCGCTGTTCTATATGATACAGAAACAGAGCAATATTCTCCAAGTCCTCTATTCGATCAGGGTTTATGCCTGTTTGCAGACATTAGCAATGACTATCCTCTGGATCTGCCGATGGATGTCTGTATAGAACGCATCGAAGCCAAACCTTTCAGCTCTGATTTTGATACACAGCTGGATGCTGCGGAGGAATTATACGGTATCCAGCTTCACTTTTCCTTTACTGCAAAAGATGTCTGCACGGAACTGGATTCTCTGGCCGATTACTATCCTCTGGAAATCCGCCAGCGTGTTGAGCAGATCATACGCCGACAGATGCGCAAATATGGATATCTGATGCGCAGTTAGAGTCGAAAAGAAAACAGTACAGAAAAGTCCCCACGCTGTGTGTGTCTTCTGTACTGTTTTCTTTTTTGACCTTTTTACACGATCTTATGCCATTTTCTTAAATACCGGAATCGAATCGATCGGTGCAGCGGCACGGATAGTCTGTCCGCCTTCGTACACTTTTCCGTCTCTGGTGTCTTCCCAGCGTCCTTCCGGAAGATATACTTCACGCTCAAACTCGTTCAGATGGAAAATCGGCGCTACCAGGTATTCGCTTCCGAACATATACTGATCCTGCAGCTCCCAGCATTTTTTGTCATCCGGGAACTCGTAGAACATGGTACGGATCAGCGGAGAACCGTTTTCGGATGCCTCGTCATACAGCTGTTTGATGTAATCGTGCATGCTGATGCGGATGTCGTAATATTTCTTCATGATCCGGTAATTTTCTTCTCCATAGCTCCACAGTTCATTGGACTGGCCGGTATACAGGTAGCCGCCGCCAAAATCACGGTCATCGAGCGGTGGAATGTTGTGCGGTCCGCGGTCGCCGTGCATACGAAAAACAGCAGAGTAAACGGCAAACTCATACCAGCGGATCAGAAGCTGCTGGAAATCCGGGTCGTTGACATCATCTGTCATAAAGCCGCCGATATCGGTTGTCCACCACGGAATGCCGGCAAGACCCATATTAAGGCCGGCCTGGAGCTGATCATAGAAGGCTTCAAAGGTACTCGGCACATCGCCGGACCATACAACATTTCCGTATTTCTGGCTTCCAGCCCAGGCGCAGCGAAGCAGGTTTACAATATTTTCTTCTCCTTCTGCTTTCATGCCGTCATAGAAGACACGGCTGTACATCTGCGGATAGATATTGCTGCAGGAAAGAGCCGGTCCGTCGATATAGCGGTAATGATCGAAATCGTAAACGCCGAAATCCGGTTCTGAGTTGTCCAGCCAGAAGGCATCGATTCCAAAATCATAATAGTTTTTCTTGCAGACTTCCCAGACGTATTTTCTGGTTTCCGGGTTGAACACATCGATTTCCACGCAGTCCCCCTGGAAATCATACGTCTGCAGGGCGCCGCGCTCTGTTTTAATCAGCAGGCCGCGGTCCAGCATCGGCCAGAAGTTCTCGCTCTTCCGGTCTACGCTTGGCCATACGGAAACGATAACTTTGATTCCCATGGAATGCAGTTCGTCCACCATGGCTTTTGGATCCGGCCAGTATTTTTCATCGAATTTCCAGTCGCCTGTACGGTCCAGTGGAAGTAAATCGATGACAATCTGATCGACTTTGATGCCTTCCTTCTGGTAGCGGCGTGCCACTTCAAGCACTTCCTCCTGCGTACGGTAGCGCAGCTTGCACTGCCACAGGCCCATACGGTCCTCCGGGAATTTCGGCGCGCGGCCGGTCACTGCGGTGTAATTTTCCAGGATCTCTTTCGGTGTATCGGCTGCGGTCAGCCAGTAGTCCATATCTTTGGTCGAGCGTGCAGTCCATTCGGTGTAGTTCTTTCCGAAGGTTACCTGTCCGACAGCCGGATTGTTCCACAGCATACCATATCCTAAGCTGGATACGGCGAATGGTACGCTGATCTGGGAGTTCCGCTGCGCCAGCTCCAGGGTGCATCCCTTCAGATCCATGTATTTCTGCTGATACTGGCCCATTCCGAAAATTTTCTCTTCGTCGTTGCTCTCAAATTTCAGGTTCAGGCTGTATTCGCTTCCGCCGATCACACCTTTCCACTCACGGTTGACCGTTTTTAAGCAGCGGCTCTCTTTGCTGATCGTTCCGTCGTAGCAACGGTGATATTCTCTTAAAATTTCCTGATCTTCTTTGTAGAAGGTGATAACTCCTGCAAAGTTGACTACAGCACGGATTTTTCCATTGGTGATCGATGCGCTGGTTCTTTTTCCCATCGATCCGTCGATTTCCAGATGATCGACCTCAAACTGCTCTGCTTTTGCCTCTGTTTTTTCCGGCACTTCGGTCAGTGCCCAGTTTTTTCCGGAAAATTCCGGAAGCATGGTTGCGCGGACACGTAAGGAATCCTTTCCCCACGGCTCAATCCGCAGTGTTTCTCCGTTTGCCTGTGCAATTAATACACCATTTTCTGTCTGAAAACGCATTGTTTTATTCTCCTTTTTTGAAAAGAGAGGTCACAGAAAAATTTGCTTTTCCGTGCCTCTCCCTCCCTATATTCTTACATTCCGATGCTTATGCAACAACAACTTCGTTCGCATCTGCTGCCAGCACAGCCTCTTTCTTCTCGTTTCCGGCGAATACTTCTACTTTCAGTTCGGTATGTGCGCCTTCTACGGATACTTTCACTGCATCGCCGTCTTTGACTGCTTTCACGGTGAATACGGTGTTTCCGTGGATATCCGAAACCTTTGTCTCAGCTGCGTCTTTTAACTGATATACGCATACGTTTGCATGGTCCGCGTAGTCATAATCCGGTTTGGTGTCGCAGTTTCCTCTGACTACGATGCTGTTTTCTCTTACATACAGCGGCATGGAGAAGTAGTCATAGGTTCCCTGGAACCATCTGCCGCCTTCTTTTGTCTCGCCGGTCAGAAGCTCTGTCCAGATGCCTTCCGGCAGATAGTACTGTGCTACCTTGTCCTCACGGAAGACAGGTGCTACCAGAAGGGCATCACCCAGCATGTACTGCTGATCCAGATACGGAACGGCCGGGTCGTTCATGAACTCGAATACCATCGGGCGCATAACCGGGGTTCCTTCCTCGTGTGCCTCTACAGATTTCTGGAAAATGTACGGCATCAGCGAGCATTTCAGGTTGGTGAAGAATTTTACTACGTCGCAGGACTCTTCGTCGAACAGCCACGGCACACGGTAGCTTGTGGATCCGTGCAGACGGCTGTGGGTAGACATCAGTCCAAATGCGCACCATCTCTTGTACAGATCCGGTGTTGCGGTGCTCTCGAATCCGGAGATATCATGGCTCCAGAAGGAGAAGCCGCTCATGGCGAAGGAAAGGCCGCCGCGCAGCGTTTCTGCCATGGACGGATAGTTTGCAGAGCAGTCGCCGCCCCAGTGTACCGGGAATTTCTGGCTTCCTGCTGTTGCACTTCTTGCAAACAGAACTGCCTCGTTCTCACCTTTTACTTCTTTTAACAGGCTGAATACTGCCTGGTTGTACAGGTATGTATAGTAGTTGTGCATTGCCTGCGGATCGCTTCCGTCGTGGTAAACAACGTCAACCGGGATTCTCTCGCCGAAGTCGGTCTTAAAGCAGTCTACGCCGCAGTCCAGAACAGTTCTCAGTTTATCGGTATACCATTTAACCGCATCCGGGTTGGTAAAGTCCACAAGGCCCATACCTGCCTGCCAGTTGTCGGTCTGCCATACGCCTTTTCCGTCTGCTCTCTGCAGCAGATAGCCGTTTGCAGCGCCTTCTTTGAAGAATGCGGTTCCCTGTGCAATATACGGGTTGATCCATGCACAGATGTGAAGACCTTTGTCGTGATATTTCTTTAAGGTTGCGCGAATATCCGGGAAGCATTTCTTGTCCCACTCAAAATCGCACCAGTGGAATTCGTGCATCCAGAAGCAGTCGAAGTGGAAAACGCTCAGCGGAATATTTCTCTTTTCCATTCCCTCGATGAAGGATGTGGTAGTCTCTTCGTCGTAGTTTGTGGTAAAGGATGTGGACAGCCACAGACCAAAGGACCACGCCGGAGGAAGTGCCGGGCGTCCGGTCAGCGCGGTGTACTCGTTCATGATCTTCTTCGGTGACGGTCCGTGGAACAGATAGTATTTGATTCTTTCGCCCGGTACGGAGAAGCCGACATACTCTACTTTTTCACTTGCTACTTCGAAAGAAACGTTGTCGGTACTGTCAACGAGAATACCGTAGCCGTTGTTTGTCATGTAGAACGGTACGCATTTGTAGCCGATTTCGGATGCCGTACCGCCGTCCTCGTTCCAGGTGTCTACAACCTGTCCGTTTTTTACGAATGGAGTAAATCTCTCGCCAAGGCCGTATACGCACTCGCCGACGCCAAGGGAGAGCTCGCTTACCATATATGGCTGATTATTTTTCGGTCATGTAATTCTGGGCTGGCAGCATGGTGCTCTGCTGACGGTCCCATCTGATATAGGAAAGGTTGCGGAAGCCGCTTCCGGCAGTAACTTTTCCATCTGCCTCGAAGGTGTAAGCAAAGACTACCTTTTCTC
>ENA-OQJY01000150-OQJY01000150.1-human-gut-metagenome-genome-assembly--contig:-NODE-150-length-10010-cov-5.111403_pt1 | contig 10010 bp, 11 predicted proteins | sample MGYA00242643_ERZ504788 | MGnify/ENA primary metagenome ERZ504788 (study PRJEB26092, sample SAMD00036361) | human gut metagenome | host: Homo sapiens | study: EMG produced TPA metagenomics assembly of...
AACAAAGAAATCAAGGATTGGGAGTTTGTCAGAGATGAAAATGGAAATATTGTGGTGGATGAATCCCATCCGGACTGGTGGCAGGATAAAAAGAACCCTGACCGTCATGGAATCCGAATCCCCGTACTTGATGAAAATGGAGTCCAGAAAGTCGGGACAAGGAACCGCAAACAGTGGAAACGTGTATTAACCGATGCTACCGGGTGGAACAATCCGAAAAATTGTGAGCTATGGCGGAGCGAATGGGCAAACGTCTGTAATGCACATTTGAAAACGGAAAATCACATTGACCATCGTTCTTATGCAAGGCAGGGAAAATTAGAGATACCGACGATCCATGAGGGCGCAGATGCCAGAAAAATTGACGAGAAATTTCAAAACGGACAGACATCCTCTACTTCATGGAAAGTAGAGGAAAACCAGATCATAAAAAGACAAAATGCACTGCTGGATAAAATACAGATTTCTTTTGGAAAAGTATCCAGTGCATTAACACAATGGAAGGAGCGATTGCGTGACATTAGAAGAAAGCCGGGAAGTCATTCCCATGATGGAGACAATGATAAACCAGATCGAGGAACAGCAGAATCTTATGGCAGAGATGGTACAGGAATTGCAGGAACGGGACAGGCAGCTCCTGTCTTTTCAGGAGCAGAACCAGAGTTTAAAAAGCTTAAACAGCGAATTATCCAGGCTGCTAAATCTTTTGCCAGATACAGAAGAACTGCTCTCACAGATCGAGCAACAGAAAACCAGAATCGAACAGTTGGAAAACGAGAATCAGCAATGGCAGGAATTAACGCAGAAGCTGAACAACGAGAACAGCTTATTGCAGAAACAGAACAGCGAATTGCTGACCTTAAACAGCAGATAGAGAAAGCGAGGGAGATCGATGAGCGAATGCAGAAACTTAGAGAACGTCGGGCAGGTGGAAGAACTTCTGCTGATGACCGAACAGATGCAGGACGAACTGGATCAGAAAGACCAGACAATCCAGGAACTAAACAGGCAGCTAAGCGAATCGCTGACCTTGAACGAGAAATTGAACAGCGAAAACAGAGCCGAGAATATCGAAGCATTGCGGACAAGATTAAGGCAAACAGAGGAACGATTGACCAGCGAGACAGACAGCAGGAAAAGAGCCGACGCAGAAGCCGTGGCATGGAAATTTAAGTATGAAAAAGCAGAGCAGGAAAAACTTTATGCACAGACACACCAAAAGACGGTAGAGGTAGCTGTTGAGAAAAAAGTGCCTTATGAGAAATGTGAAAAATGTGACCGTACTGCTTACCGGAAAGCAAAAGAAAAATGCGATAGCCGTAAAAGCCAGTTAGAAAAGAAATATAAAAATATGACGATTGGTTATGAAAGTATCTTGTTTCTACTGGCATGGTACAGCATAACAACAACACTGTTTACTGCGATTCTTTCGCCGGTTTTCCTTAACGACTGTATCGTCTTTTTCGGTGCGTTAGGAAAAGGAATGGGAAGTTTATTTCGGGAGTTTGTGACAGGTGCAGACTCTTTCGGACAGTTAAGCAGTGGAATACCTAACAGTATTCTTTCCGGGATTGTGTACTGGCTGATTGCCGGTACTGTCATGGCAATTTTATTCGTAATAACCGGGTGGCTGATAATCGGGATTGGTTATCAGGTAGGAAAAATCTACCGGAAATATTGTTGGGATATCATCAGTATCGTGGTAGCGATAACGAGTACAGCTGTTGTAATTTACTTTGGAGAATGGATTAAAAACGCTAATCCGATAAATCTTATTGTATTGCTATTACTGTCGCATATTATTTATATTGGAATCAGATGTTATGTGAAAGACTGGATGGAAGAACGAGGATATTATTAAAAGAGGACAGGGAAATTTCATAATCTTCCTGTCCTTAGTAAGGGACTATTGATTGTTTATATAAAGAAAAAGTATATAAATAAATCTTGACAATTAGTACGAACTCGGACTATACTATAAAAGTCCGGATTCGTACTAATTTAAGGAGAAAAAAGATGAGAAAAGATAATAATATGATAATACAGTTGCAACGATATTATGCTTTATGGAAAGAATGTACAGCAATGTATGAGGAATGGTCAAAGGATCAGGGACTGTCTTCAAATGGAGTTTTTGCTTTGTATTCATTTTATGAAAGTAATGGAAGATGCACGCAGAAAATGATAAGTGAAAAATGGAATATACCTAAGCAAACGGTAAATACGATACTAAAAGATTTTCAGAAAAAAGGATACATCAATATGGTATCTGATGATTCAGACAAGAGAAATAAGCTGATATGCCTCACAGAATCAGGAATGGAATATACGAAAGATATCATAGAAAAACTGCACTCAAAAGAAATATATGTAATCGAAAAAATGGGATTAGAGAATATAGAAAGTCTTAATGATAATACAGAGCTGTTTATCAGACTTTTCAAGGAAGGAGATTGTAAGAAAAATGAATCATAAATCATTATTTTTTAAATATGTTATTCCATCTATTATAGCATTTGCATTATCAGGAATATATGCGATAGTGGATGGATATTTTGTAGGCAATACCATAGGAGATGCTGGACTTTCGGCTATTAATATTGCATATCCGATTGTGGCTTTGATTCAGGCTCTTGGAACAGGAATTGGTATGGGAGGAGCTGTTTATTACTCAATTAATGCAGCAGAAAAGAAAGGAAAACGGGCAGAAGAATTTATTGCTACAAGCTGGTGGCTTCTTGTAATAGTAAGTGTTATCAGTACCATAATTATTTACTCCTTTTCGTCTAAAATTTTAGGATTGCTTGGAGCAGATGGAATTATATTAACAAATGCGACAGATTATATCAAAATTATAGCACTTGGAGCAATATTGCAGATTCTTGGAACTGGAATGATGCCATTCATTAGAAATTATGGAAACTCTTTCTGGTCAATGTTTGCGATGGTTGGTGGATTCATAACCAATATTGTTCTGGATTTTATCTTTGTATGGATATATGAAATGGGCATGAAAGGTGCAGCCACAGCTACAATAGCCGGACAGGGTGTGACTGCAGCAATTGCAATCATATACGCATTATATAATAAAAAGTTTTATGTGTATGTATCCTTAAAAAATGTAAAAGAAATGTGTGGCGCTATATTCAGAGTAGGTCTTGCACCATTTGGGCTAGCATTGACTCCTAATATTTCATTGGTGTTTATAAACCGATTCTCCGCTTCTTATGGGGGAGAAAAAGCTATTGCAACTTATGCATGTGTATCCTATATTATCTGTATCATATATCTCATATTGCAGGGCGTAGGTGATGGAAGTCAACCTTTAATGAGCCGTTTTTATGGTGAGAAGGATCAAGAAAGCCTGAGAGGAGTTCAGAGAATGGCATACATTTTTGCAATAATTCTTGCTGTTTGTGGTGGAATTATCATGTATGTAAACAGAGCAAATATTGGAGGGGTTTTCGGAGCTTCTTATGAAGTAAGTATTGAGATTTCTAAAATTGTACCTATATTTTTAGTGTCATTACCATTTGTTGCGATTACCAGAATAGCGACAGCTGGATTTTATGCTACTGAAAAAAGTGGATTGTCATACATTCTTACATTCATTGAACCAGTATTGATGCTGATATTTATGCTTGTTTTACCACCTTTATTTGGTGGACAGATTATGATATGGTGGAGTACGGTATTGGCACGTGTTTTTTCAGCGATTCTGGCATTCATACTAATAAAATATTGCGAAAAGGGAGATTTGCAATATGGAATACAGAAAATTTAACAATCAGATAGTAGCAAGAATAATCTAGGTTTATCTATTGTATTTTTAAGGACAGCCTCATAGCAATAGGGCTGTCCTTTTAAAATTATGAAGCTAATTTTTAATAAATTCTAGTAGATTTTGATTGGAATAATCATAACTCTAATGAATCTTCAGCATCTACCCACATCTGTAAATTCCCATCAAGATATAACCTTGCATATTCTAATGGCTCATCGATTGCAAGCGATGTCAAAGCACAATCAGATCCAGGTGTGGTTCTTAAATTTTTTTCTGCTTCCCAACAATCAATACGGAGTATATAGCCCGTATTAGTATATACATCAATGCTGTTGCACTGTGGATTGTATTCTGCAAATATTGTTCTCATCGTATCCCATCTCCTTATCATTTAATCAATCAGTAGTAGCAAAAATTAAGAAGCATTTCAATCAGTTCACCATGTCACTTTTATTTTGTGTTATACTGTCTTATAGATTTTTCTTGCCCTTGTATTTGCCCTTATCAGAGTGCATAAACACTGATGGGACGATATAACACAAGGGAAATAATAAGGGAAAGCTCACCTGCGACAAATCCAGTGTTTTCAAGGGGTTGCGAAGAATTTAATAATAAAATATAACAGTTATTAAATTTCTTAAAACAGGTGAAATCTCAATCGGAATTTGGGGAGGTAAAGAGAATGATTACAAAGCATGTTGTTGTGCTACCTTATGATGAACACTGGACACGGGATTTTTGTGAAATCAAGAGTGAAATCCAGGAAGCTCTTGATCAACTGGCTCTTGTGATAGAACATGTTGGCAGCACTTCAGTGCATGGTTTATCAGCGAAACTGATTATTGATATTGATGTCGTCATTAAAGATTACTCCATGCTTGACGCTGTAATCTCTGCCTTAGAAAGAATCGACTATCACCATGAAGGAAACCTTGGTATTGCCGGACGGGAAGCATTTAAATATGAAGGCAAAAACCCATTTGCGGAAGCATCATCTATATGTATGCCCGCGAGATTCTGAGGAACTGAAAAGGCATATTGCTTTCCGTGAATATTTGCGTTCTCATCCGGAAGCTGTGCGTGAATACAGTAGAATTAAAGAAGAAGGCGCTGCACTCTATCCATTTGATATTGAGAAGTATATCGAGCATAAGTCACCGTTTGTCGAAAAAATCTACTCAGAAATAGGGATATGACAAATTCCCGTTTATTGGGAAGTCGCAGAGAACGAAAAATCGGAATTTGAAGCGGAGGTATGTATTATGAATATAGGATTTTGGTCGTGTATAATTTTGGTAATACCATTTCTGATTATAGGTGTGTTATTTGCGATTTTTAAGGAAAAAGCAACAAAATTTGTTTCGGGATTTAATTCATTTTCTAAAGAAGAACAGGCATTGTATGATAAAGCTTATATCTCTCGTGATATAAGAAATCAGTGCTTTATGTGGGCTATTATAATGTTGGCAGGAGCATTATTATCCTGCTTTTTAACCCCATATATAGCTATACCAACCTATATTATTTGGTTAGTTCTGTTTTTTAGAGAAGTCCACTTTGATAATCATAAAGCGTTTGAAAAATATTTATTAAAGTAAATTCAAGTTTGTAGGGCAGATAAGCTGTTTATTTGAGTAGAAAAAGAATTACAATTAATAACGCCGGTGCGGGATTTTGATATCCAGTACCGGCGTTATTGATTCTACAGGGGCTTGGGGGTGTAGCCACCAAATATACTATTCGTTTTCTGCTTCGGCAAGTTTGTTAAGGATCCACTCCCGATTGATAACAATGTCCTCATCATCGCGGAGATCCTTGAAATCATTGCAGTGTGAAGAAGCAAATTCATACATATTGTCAATGTCAACTGCACCAGTGATCTTACCCTTATTAATGATGGTTTATTCCATACGAGAATAAAAATAGAGTAGACGAATTATTTAGCAATCTTCATCAAATCTTTATTTTTTTCTGTTAGGTTATATTTCAGTAAGAAATGAAATATGGAAGGAAGGATAGTAAAGATGGAAATGATGTTACAGACACAAAATCTATGTAAATATTTTTAAAAAAGCAGAAAGCGGTAAATAATGTTTCACTTAATATCGAAAAGGGAGAGATTTATGGACTACTTGGACCGAATGGTGCGGGAAAATCTACCACATTGAAAATGCTGACCGGTATGATGAAACCAACTGCAGGAAAGATTTACTTTGATGGAAAACTTTTGGATAGGAAAGATTTATCAAAAATAGGAGCGTTAATTGAAAATCCGCCTATTTATGAAAATCTTTCCGCCAGAGAGAATTTGAAGGTAAGACAATTATTGCTTGGTACAGATGAAAACAGAATTGATGAGGTCTTGCAGATTGTATCACTTACAAACACCGGAAAGAAGAAAGCAGGACAGTTTTCTTTGGGAATGAAGCAAAGACTAGGCATTGCAATGGCATTGCTTGGAGAACCGGAACTTTTGATATTGGATGAACCTACGAATGGATTAGATCCAATAGGCATCGAGGAATTACGAGAGCTGATCCGGTCTTTTCCGGAACAGGGAATCACTGTAATTCTCTCCAGTCATATTCTCTCAGAGGTACAGTTACTTGCAGATAAAGTCGGGATTATTTCAGGTGGAATCTTAGGATACGAAGGAGCATTAAAGCAGGGAGATAATCTTGAAGATTTGTTTATGAATGTGGTAAGAAAAAACCAGAAAGCAGGTGAAATCCATGGTTAATATTATAAAAGCAGAACATCAAAAAGCCAAAAGAACCATGCGAAAAAAGTTTATCTGGGGATTTCCTCTTCTTACATCTGTCACGGCATTTATATTTACTCTTGGGATGACAAATGCTTATGCAGAAAGTGTTTGGAACTGGTGGTATACACTTCTGCTGCCGGGGATGATTGCTCTATTTTGTTATCTTTCTGTGGCGCAGGAGAAAAAGATAAAATACTATCATTTAATGACTATTCCCACAGACAGAAGAAAATTGTTGCTGGGGAAAATTATTTATATTGGGTACATGATTTTGTTTTCTAATGTGATTGTGTTTGCAGGAGCAACGCTTGGAGGCTTTCTTCTAACGACACATGTTCCAGTTGGAGGAGCGTTGATTGCAGTATTGTTTCTGACGGTTTCTGAGTTATGGGAGATTCCGGTAGCTTTATTTTTAAGTGAACGATTTGGAATGATTGTAAACCTGTTCGTCTGCCTGTTTATTACCGTCAGCGGTGTGGTAATATCACAAACCAGAATCTGGTATGTACTTGTTTCTGCAGTCCCTATGCGAATGATGTGCCCGTTGCTTCATGTTTTACCAAATGGACTTGCCGCAGAAGCAGGGAATCCTCTTTTGGATACGGGAGTCATTGTTCCGGGAATGTGTCTCTCAATCATCTGGTTTGTTTTTGTAACGGTTCTGTTTTTGAAATGGTTTGAGAGAAGAGAGGTGAAATAAGATGATTGGAAGATCTCTTAATGCAGACTTGCGAAAGATGAAAGGAACATCTGTGATTCTGGCACACTTACTGATTCCGATTATAACCAGCGTTATATTTTTAATATATTACTTTTTTTCACCATGGAATGAAAATATGAAAGTGATTGCATTTTATCAGGCAATAGGAGCAGGACTTCCGGTACTTATTGGAATTTTTACAGCAAGTGTGATGGAACAGGAACAAAATGCAGGTGATTTTCAAAATCTGTTGTCTTTACCGGATAAACCTGCAGCATTTTTATCGAAACTGTTGATGCTACTGGTTTTGTGTCTGTGCTCTATCCTATTGACAGCAATCATATTCGGAATTGGATTTGGAAGAATCGCATCAAGCGATATCGAAATCATGAAAGGATGTATATTTGCAGCATTGCTGCTGTGGGGAAGCAGTGTTCCACTTTATCTGTGGCAGCTGATTCTGGCTTTTCAGTTTGGAAAAGGGGTATCCATTGGAGCAGGGATTATATCAGGACTAATTAGTGCATTGATGCTTACCGGACTTGGAGATTATGTGTGGAAATATGTATTTGTCTGCTGGACGGGTAGAGTACCATATACTTATCTGCAATCTGTATTGGGAGAAACTAGTGTAGGTGAATGGTTGTCATTCATACCAGGTTGCTTAATATTTACAGGGATTAGTATGGTATACTATTTTTGGTGGGTAAACCACTGGGAAGGAAACAGAATATCGGAATAGAATCGAGGGAAACTATGGCAAAAATACTGGCAGTTGATGATGAACCGGCAATTTTGGAAATGATAGAAAGCATTTTGAATAAGGATGGACATCTGGTTACCAAAGTAAGTAATCCACTAAAAATTAATATGGAAGAATTACATCGTTATGACCTGATTTTACTGGACATTATGATGCCTGGAATTGATGGCTTCGAATTATGCAAAAGAATCAGGGCACTTGTGGATTGTCCGATTTTGTTTCTTACGGCAAAAACGGAGGAAAACAGTCTGGTAAACGGACTTTCTTTAGGAGCAGATGATTATATTTCAAAGCCATTTGGAGTGATGGAACTTCGGGCAAGGATCAATGCACATCTTAGAAGAGAGCACAGGGAACATTCTGTCCGGATGGTTTTGGGGAGGGTCTGTATTCAAATATCTCAAAAGAAACTATTGGTTGATGATAAGGAACTTCCTCTTACGAAAGCGGAGTACGAAATCTGTGAATTTCTGGCTAAAAACAGAGGACAGGTTTTCTCGAAGGAACAGATATTGGAAGCGGTCTTTGGCTTTGACAATGAGAGTAATGACAGTACTATAATCACGCATATCAAAAATATAAGAGCAAAATTTGCGGATTATGATTATATGCCGATAAAAACAGTCTGGGGGATTGGATATAAATGGGAAGAGTAAAGAGAAGCAATGCACTCAGCAGGATTTTTATGAGATATGTACTGGTCATGCTTGGATCATTAGTTGGTTTGGTGATTGTTGCTTATCTGCTGCTGTACCTTTTGATTAGTGTGGGCTGTATTTATCCGGCAAATTATGCAGAGCAAAAGATTAATGAAGCATATGATACGATTCTACGTGCAGATAAAGTGACTGCTGAGATGATTCCCGCACTTTGTGATTATGTAATCTTTTCAGAGAATGGAGAGAAAATAGGTGGAGATCTGTCAGAACAATACGAACAGATAGCATGGAATGTTGCAAAGTACGGAAACGCATCCGGGAAATATTTTTATAAAGTAATTGTAAGGGAAAATGAATATGTTGTATTGCAATATCGCCTGACACCTCAATATCATTCAGCTTTTTTGAGGGAGCATTTTATAGGACCACAGAATGTGATGATTATTATGTCTGTGATTGGAGCGGTAGCGATTATCATCATTCCGTCCATACGTTTTGGAAAAAGAATCAAAAAGCAGATGCAGCCTGTATTAGACGCAATCGGACAAATAAAGGATCAAAATCTGGAATATGAGACATCCTGTTCCGGTATCAAAGAGTTTGATGACTGTTTATCGGCAATCGATGATATGCGAGATGCATTGCGAGAATCTTTAGAAAAGCAGTGGAAAACAGAGCTGGGAAAGAAACAGCAGATGTCTGCTTTGGCGCATGATATTAAAACACCTCTTACGATTATACGGGGAAATGCAGAACTACTTTCAGAGACTGAACTGACCACAGAACAGAAGAAAAATATCACTTATGTTTTGAACGGCACAACACAGATACAAAGTTATGTAAAACAGTTGATAGATGTCACAAAATCATGGAATTGCAGTGATGTTACCTATACAACGGTGAGGTTAGAAGATTTTTTCGCAGATATAAAGGAACAGGCACTCGGACTGGTAGAAATCTATCACCAGAAAATAGATTGGAAGGCGGGACAAAGTGATAAAAAGGTAACGATTGCTTATGATCCAATGTTCCGGGCCGTAATGAATATGATTCAGAATGCAGTGGAGCATACAAAAGAAAATGGAATCATTTATATTGACGCAAAGGAGCAGGATGGCCGGCTGACATTCATTGTGGAGGATAGCGGATCAGGATTTACAAAAGAAGCATTATTGCATGGCACAGAGCAGTTTTTTATGGATGACACAAGTAGAAATGGCGAAGCCCATTATGGGATGGGACTATTTTTTGCAAAAACTGTGGCTGAAAAATATGGTGGAGGTATTAAACTTTCAAATTCTGAAAATACAGGTGGGGCGAGGGTAGAAATATTTTTCCTG
>ENA-OQJY01000155-OQJY01000155.1-human-gut-metagenome-genome-assembly--contig:-NODE-155-length-9930-cov-2.932674_pt1 | contig 9930 bp, 13 predicted proteins | sample MGYA00242643_ERZ504788 | MGnify/ENA primary metagenome ERZ504788 (study PRJEB26092, sample SAMD00036361) | human gut metagenome | host: Homo sapiens | study: EMG produced TPA metagenomics assembly of the...
CTATGATATGATCAACTGGTGGCTGAAAGGGACTTTCCGGTTTTCGTAATCGATGCGATCATTAATATCAAGAAAGATTTGAAATTTCCTGATTTTGAACCGGACGGGGCAGATGGCATGGCCGGCTGCTGGAAAATGGTTGAAAGTGTAGATGGTGTTGGAGAACTTCTGGAAGACTTAAAGAAAAATACATTCCAAAAATACGATGCATTTACAGTAGGAGAGGTCTTCAATATGAAAGCGGATGAATTACCGGAATTTATTGGAGAAAACGGACATTTCTCAACAATATTTGACTTTAGTGCACATTGTCTCAGTGATGGAGAACATGGATGGTATGATGCTCCGAAGATGGAATTTTCTAAATGGAGAAAAGCAATCTTTCAGTCTCAGATAGAAACACAGAAGTATGGATTTAAAGCAAATATTATAGAGAATCATGACGAACCGAGAGGTGTGTCAAGATTTCTTCCGGCTTATGCCCAGACTCCGGAGGGAACGAAGATGCTTGCTACGGTCAATCTTCTTCTCAGAGGAATTCCTTTCATTTATCAGGGACAGGAAATAGGCATGAAAAATGCGAAGTGGAACAGCATTGACGAATTCGATGATATCAGTACAAAAGACCAGTATCAGATTGCCCGTGAAGCCGGATTATCCGACCGGGAAGCAATGGAAGTTTGTAATCGGATGAGCCGTGATAATGCGAGAACACCGATGCAATGGACAAGTGAGGAAAATGCCGGGTTTACAAAAGGAACGGCATGGTTAAAGATAAATCCTGATTACAAAGAGATCAATGTCGAAGATCAGGAAAACAATCTGGATTCTGTTCTGAATTACTATCGGAAGTTAATTGCATTGCGTAAATCAGATGAATTTAAAAATGTATTTACTTATGGAGAATTCATTCCGGAATATGAAGAAATGGATCACATCCAGGCATTTTATCGAAAAGACGCAGCGAAATGGATTCTTGTTGCAGCTAATTTCGGAACAGATGCAGCAGGCATTGAGTTAAAAGGTGATGTGAAAAAGGTATTGTTGTCGAACCAGAAGGACGAGACAGTAAATTATACAAAGAAGAGGCTGAATCTGAAAAGTTGTGAGGCGGTTGTCTTAGAGATGGAAATGGAATAATCTGCTGAATTACTTCATAAAACATAGAAATAAGAGATGAAGTAAGGTTGCAGCTTTCATGAGCCAGAAAATAGAAAATCAATTGAATCTTGCATTAGATATCACAGAAGAAGAACGTCAGAAAAGCGGGAGTCTGGATATCGGGTATGATCCGGAAGAAAAAGAATGGGAATTGATCGTGAAGTATTCCGAGACGTTAGAGCGAGTAAGAACACGAGCTGTTTATGTGACGGAACTGACAGGAGGATATGCCATTATCCAAATAAAAGAAAGTCAGATAAAAGAACTGGCAGCATTTCCTGAAGTGGAATTTATAGAAAAACCAAAAAGTTTATATTTTCAAGTAGAGAATGGAAGGCGTGTGTCCTGTATTGATGAAGTACAGGCTGCGCCTTCTTTTTCTTCGATTGGGCAAGAGAGGGGAGAGGATAATCAGCAGAAAAAACAGTCATTTCCACTGTTGGGAAAGGGTGTATTGATCGGAATTGTAGACAGTGGGATTGATTATGAAAATCCTGATTTTAGAAATGCAGATGGAACGACAAGAATTCTTGCTTTATGGGATCAGACGATACAAAACGGTAAACCGCCGGAAGGATATCATATCGGAACAGAGTTCACTTCAGAACAGATAAATGAAGCACTACGCATAGAAGTCAAGGAAGAAAGGTATCGCATAGTACCAAGCCGTGATACCAGTGGACATGGAACAGCAGTAGCCGGGATTGCGGCTGGAAATGGAAGAGGTAGTAAGAATGGAAAATATCGAGGAGCTGCACCCGAAGCAGGGCTGCTGATTGTAAAGATGGGGGGAGCAGGGGAAACAGGATTCCCAAGAACTACCCAGCTGATGCGAGGTGTGGATTATATCGTAAGAAAAGCGGAAGAGTTAAAAAAGCCGGTGGCAATCAATATCAGTTTTGGGAATACATATGGTTCCCATGAACCTTATAATTAAGGGAAAACATAAGAAAACACTGATATTTCCTGTGTTTTTCAGGCAATTCAGTGTTTTACTCGGATTCATGTTTGGTTGTTGTTTGAGTCTTATAATACTCGGTCAGGATCATGTTAATCTGCTGGGAACGTGTACGATAGTTCGCTTTTGCATCCTTATCAATCTCAGCAACCAGTTCTTTGGACAAAGTAGTATAGACCTGAATATTGTTGGAACTGATAGCCATGTGGCACCTCCGATTCAATTTAATAGAATTATTCTATCATACTTCTTCGGGAGGGGCAATGTGAACTGAAAATTGAAGAATTATTGTTACTGTAAAATTGGAACGGTCGTAAAGAAAATCTATGAATAGAGAACGATAAGAAAGGTAGAACAGACAATGAAGAAAACAATTTTTGAAGAGATGGGCGGTACTTATATCAGACATGGGGATTATCTTATCCCTGCTCTTACCTTACCGAAGGAAGAAGAACAAAGGGTTGTACGGTGTGATATGCTCCCTTCTAGGTAGACAAGTGAAATAATAAAAACTTGTTTACCTAGAAGGGAGCATATTTTATTGTCTAAAAGAAAAGTATCTGTTGAGGATAAGATATACGCTGTAAATCTATATCTGGATGGAAAAGAAAGCCAACGGCGAATTGCCGATATGTTTGATGTAAGTCTCGCATCTGTCCAACAATGGATTCGAAACTATGAATCTATGGGAGCAAATGCATTCACATTGAAAGGGAATAAAAAGTATTCCAAAGAATTGAAACAACAAGCAGTCTTAGATTATTTAGCAGGCTATGGTTCTCAAGATGATATTTGCAAAAAATACGGAATCCGTTCAAAAGCTAAGTTACAAATCTGGATAAAGAAGTATAATGGTCATGAAGAATTAAAATCTTCTGGAACAGGAGGAAGCATTATCATGACCAAAGGAAGAAAAACTACTTTTGAAGAACGGGTTGAAATAGTACAGTATTGTATCGCACATGATCGTAATTATGCTCAAACAGCAGAACAATACCAGGTGTCCTATCAACAGGCTCGTAATTATATAGTCAAATATGAAGCTGGTGGAGTGGAAGCTTTAAGAGATAACCGTGGCAAACGAAAAAGTCCCAACGAGATGAGTGAATTAGAAAAGCTGCGTGCTGAAGTTAAAATTTTAAAAGCAGAGAAAGCACGTGCTGAAATGGAGGCATCTTTCTTAAAAAAACTCGAAGAAATAGAGAGGAGGCGGGGCTAAGCCTGATTCGTCATGAACATATATATCAGGCAATCAAAGAAGAACACAAAGAACATAATTATCCAATCGCTGCACTTTGTAAACTTGGCAGAGTTTCCAGAGCCTCTTACTATAAATGGTTACATAGAGAAATTCCTGAAAGTGAACAAAAGAATAGACTTATTGCTGATGAGATAGAAAAGATTCATACAGAGTCACCGGATAAAGGCTATCGAAGGATCAGGGATGATCTGGAACGATATCATGGTATTGATGTAAACGATAAACGTGTGCTACGCGTTTGCCGTAAACTTAATATAAAATCAACTATCAAGTATTCTAACAACGGGTGCACAAGACAGGCTGCAAGCCCTCAGTATATAGCTGAAAACATACTTAATCGCGAGTTCACTGCCAAAGCACCAAATGAGAAATGGCTCACTGATGTGACAGAATTCCATTATTATATTGGGATGGAAAAGCGTAAAGTTTATCTAAGTGCAATACTGGATCTATATGATAGACGGATTGTTTCGTATGTTATTCGTGATAAGAACAACAATGCTTTGGTGTTTGATACGGTAGACAATGCTTTACTTAGAAATCCTGGTGCGCAGCCACTGTTTCACAGTGACAGGGGATTTCAATATACAAACAGGCTATTTCATACAAAACTTATAAATGCTGGAATAACGCAAAGCATGTCGCGAGTTGCTAAATGTATCGACAATGGACCAATGGAAGGCTTTTGGGGAATTCTGAAGAGAGAGCGATACTATGGAAAACGATTCACTGATAGAGGTACTCTCGTAAAAATGATCGAAGATTATATAGATTACTACAACAATAAACGCTTGCAAAGGAATCTCGGAATTTTAACACCAATGGAAAAACACAAAATTTACTTGCAAGCTGCATAAAACTGCCAGCAGATAATTTCTACTGGCAGGAAAAATTTATATTTTTTCAATTGTCTACTTGACGGGGAGCAGTTCAAAATGATTACTCTATTTTGCAACAGCCCCTTCATACCTACCACATCGTTCATACAACAGTTGTCACAGAGCAAGGTCACGTCAACCGCTTCATCTGTAGAGAACATACGGGAGACCTCTGCCGTATATTTAGATACGTTATATCCCTTCGGCTTCTTAACAGCCTTCTCAGTCAGCAGCTCCAGCTGTTTCTTGATTTGGTCTACTCTATATGTACGAACAAACTCTCTCTCATCACAGTAACCGGTCAGATAGTAATAGTCGCCATCCCAGATCAGATCAAATGGACTGACTGTATATAGTTTCACATCGTTCCTGAGCACTTCCTTCTTCTTACCATTAAGTTCAGAATAATAGAAGGAAATCTTCACGCCGACATTGATGGCCTCATTGATTGCATCCACGATGTAATAGCCCTTTTCATTCTCTGACTTCACACGGCTGATGATATGCACATATCTCTTTAACTTATCTATAACCGATGTCAGAACTCTAAACTATCCGAACATATACTCTTCTATCAACTTATATCTATTGCATTTTGGCGTTTAATCCATAATACATACGTTTGATATATTACTAGACAATGTATTGCTATCTCAAGTACAAGTCTAACCGTGCTATTCATAGACAGATACTGATTTGCATGAACTATAAGATTATAATTTGAATAAATGATGCGGAACATTCCCCAAATCGTAACCAAATAAATCATTATAGAATATATCTTACTTTTCTTACCCGAAACAAAATAAGCGAATGTTGCTACAGCACCAACTATATTCGGGATAATTAAAACAATCCACCATAAAACAATCTGAACATTTGAATTAATTACCATATTTCCAGTTCCAGTAATACAGGTCGCAGCAAAAAAATGCAACAATTACGGCACCCATCCTTTTTGGTGATAGCATTCCTCGTATAGCATTAACAAAACCATACGCAAAGAAAAAAATCTGAATAAGCAATGCCAATACATTTATTACAATCGCTTGAATATCATTATAATCAATCATCTCTGATTGCAACGGGAATCTAATTATAATGTCCACAATAGTGATAAAAAATGAAATTACCACAAACGCATAAAGAGCTATCATTATGTTATTGACGCTTTTCTTTTCAATAACAGGGTTACGTTCTACTACTTTTTCCATTTCTTTTCCAGATAACAGGTCGTCAAGACTCACTTCCAGAATCTGCGATATTTTTTTAGTAGTAAGTAAATCAGGGTAACGATCCCCACATTCCCACCTTGATACCGCCTGTCTAGTTACATATAATTGCTCGGCAAGAGACTGTTGGGTCATTCCCTTTTCTTCTCTCGCTCTTCTTAGTTGTTCGCCAAATTCGACCATATTAAATCTACTCCTTTCATAATCAGTTCATCTGCAGATGTAACCTTAGTATCACAAATTACTAGAACAACTTCAAGCAACATCTCAATAACGCATGTCACCATTATGGTGCGGCCGCTAAAATCAAGCATTTATCCCATTTACAAATCTATCGTTAAGTAAATCGGGAGTTGTCGGCTTCCCCAAAAGATTCTTTCTAGCATGCATCTTCTTTCGCCCTTGATAAGAACTATCTTAACTTCACAACATCCATCCAAGCAACATTCCCATTACCACTGTTCCTACCGAAACGATTTGCCAAAACTTCAGTTCCCTTTTCATACAGGCAACTTTGATATTCGTCTTTTTATTAATTCTGTTGATTTCTTCTCTACAATTTTGCTTTGCCATAAACGTCTTCTGTTGTCCTGATTGTGAATATCTTCTTCATACAGAAGATGGGAATAGATTTCTTTGTTGCAAACCGAATAAGTTTCACCACATTTCTAGACATTTCATCAAGATTTAAGGGTAAAGAAAAACCCCAGAACCGAAGTTCTGAGGTTTGTAATCTCTTTGAATTGTAATTCTCTTGCGAGATAATTATCTCTTTGAGAACTGTGGTGCTCTACGAGCTGCTTTGAGACCTGGTTTCTTACGCTCTTTCATACGTGGGTCACGAGTCAGGTAACCTGCTGACTTGAGAACCGGTCTGTAATCTGCGTCTGCCTCAAGGAGTGCTCTAGCGATTCCGTGACGGATGGCTCCAGCCTGTCCTGTGTATCCACCACCACATACATTAACGATTACATCGAACTTGTCAGCTGTCTCTGTAGCCACGAGCGGCTGGCGAACAACAACTTTCAGAGTTTCAAGTCCAAGATACTCGTCGATATCTCTTTTATTGATTGTGATCTTTCCTGTTCCAGGTACAAGATATACTCTTGCGATAGATTTTTTTCTTCTTCCTGTTCCGTAATATTTTGCGTTAGCCACTGTTATTTCCTCCTTCTACCTAAAATGTAAGAACTTCCGGCTTCTGAGCCTGATTTGCATGCTCTGGTCCAGCGTATACATGAAGCTTCTTGATCATGTCTCTTCCCATAGGTCCTTTCGGAAGCATTCCCTTAACAGCAAGCTCGATCACCTTCTCTGGCTTCTTAGCAAGAAGCTCAGCAAGTGTAGTCTCTCTCATTCCTCCAACATAGTCAGAGTGATTGTAGTAGATCTTCTGCTGTAATTTCTTTCCTGTTACTTTAACTTTCTCTGCATTAACAACGATTACATAATCTCCTGTATCGATGTGCGGTGTATATTCCGGTTTGTTCTTTCCTCTGAGTACCTTTGCGATCTCAGATGCAAGACGTCCAAGTGTAGCGCCTTCAGCGTCAACCACATACCATTTTCTTTCAATCTTATCAGGGTTTGCCATATAAGTTTTCATGGATGTTCCTCCTATAAATAATCATTAATTACTATTGCTTATTTATTTGAAATCAGCATACTCCGGGGCTTTGGTGCATACTGTTTCTCCTCATGTCATACCTTGCTATTATATGTTGATTTATCTTCTGTGTCAAGTGTTTTTTGACGAAATTACAATATTTTTTACACAGAAATGGCTATCCCTGATCATCCCTGGAACAGCCACCACTCACCTATTCAAAATGTACCGTTACCACCATGATCTCACTGTCCGTGCCCACTCGGATATTCGGTCCATAAACACCCACTCCTGATGTAACAATGCTATACATATCACCAATCTGCTTAACTCCCCAGTAGTTTTTCCATGCAAAGGGCTGAACGATCGTCAGTGGAAAGAATTGTCCTGCATCGTGTGTGCCCTGAGAATAAGACATCCACACCTGCTTTGTCATACTCTTTCAATTCATCCGGCTCATGATTCATTACAAACAGTGGCTTTGTCTGATCTAAGTCTGCTGTCAGTTCTTCGATGGTACTTTTCGTTTTGAAGTGCCTCGTCCATTTCTTTTCTCCGTCCAGTCTTCCAACAAGATAAACTTCTGTCAATTAATTCTGATTCATCCTCCAGCACCGTAATTCCGGCTTCTTCCATGAATTCATCCATTCTCGGATCACGGAGTGCTTTCTTAGACGCGCCGATTGAGAATCCTGCAACCAATGTCTCTTTCACATCATGATTCCCATACACTGCATATGTTCCGTACTTACTTTGAATCTGATGTAATGTCTCTGACAAGTGTTTGGGATCATCTAATGCCTCATATTCATTATCAAAAATGTCTCCAGCCAGGACAACCAGGTCCGGATCCTGCTTGTTGATCCTATCAACCATTTTCTGCATGTCTTTGCTGCCGACACTATATCCTAAATGCAGATCTGCGATCAATACAACCTTCATTTCCTTCAAATCATCTACCTGCTTATTGATCGTAATATCATGAAATGATGTCTTGATTTTCTTCGCATGCACTGCTCCGTATAACGTAGACAGAAAACTCCCTCCCAGAACCAAAACTGCCAGTAGAATTACACCTGTTTTGGTTCGGATCAGTGGTCCGCTCATCCAGGACCATTTGAAAGCGAGAAGAGAACGTAACAGCCAAATTAAATCACAAGCCAGGATAAAGGAAATAACATAAATCAGAAATCCAATCCAATAGTTTCCAAATTGAAGAATTTTAAGCTGTATTTCACTCTGTGGAAGAAATTTCCCCAGAAATATGGAAGAGGCAAGTAATAGAAGTAAGAAGGCAATTCCTATACTTACTATTTTCCAATGCGGAATCTCCATCCACTTTCTCCAGCGAAACCATCCCGTAAAAACATAGGAACACAGTACAATATAAACAAATAACATAAACCATTTAAACATTCCGTTGCCTTGCGTCCTTCCGCTTATTTTCTTACTAAATCTACTTCTGCTTTCATTCATTTCTCTACAAAATGTTCTATCTCAGCACGAATTTCTCTTTCTCCTCATCGTCGCTCAGGCTTTCAATCAGTTCTGCTACAACTTCCGGGATCTCCGGTCTGAATTTCATATACCAGTCAAGCGTCTCACGGATGTATTTCTTTGCGAAACTTCTCATTTGCACAGAATGCGCTCTGCAGATTATGAAGACGATCTGCCCCTTTCACTGCATATGCCATAGAATTTGTCTTAATCCCTGCAATATAGGTCTCCATACAATATTCTTTTTCCTTCGTCACCAGCTTCACTGCTTTTAAGACATCTTCTCCCCCGATTTCTACAATCTCCTGTTCTGAAGCATCTGTATCCTCTAAAAGATCATGAAATACTGCCGCAACCCGATATTCAACCTGCTTACCATCCTGTCGAAGAATCTCTGCAACTGCAATCGGATGTACAATAAAAGGAGCTCCACCTATCCGAAACTGTCCTTCATGCTTCTTCTTCGCATACTCCAGTGCTTTCTGGTATATCTCTTCTCCCATGATATCCTCCTTTGAATCTTCCATATTTCTGTATCATCCGTCCAATATCTTCCTGTTATTTCGATAATTTTAGTATACGTTGTATTTCTCGTAAATGCAATTCTATCTCTTTAAACTTTTTCACCAAAACGCTCAACTTATGTTATAATTAGAAATAGGTTTTAAGAGTTTTTTATATCTCTGACTCTTTATCGAAATCCGATAAAAATCCGAATCAAGAAAGTGGGTAACAACTATGTGGGCTTACAATGAAACTTTTTATCAAATCTACCCGATCGGATTCTGCGGTGCTCCGGTACATAATGACGGAGTAACAGAACACCGGATTCTTAAAATTGGTGAATGGGCAGAATATCTTGGTGATCTTGGAATCGGTTCAATCATCTTGAATCCGATTTTCGAATCAGACAATCATGGGTATGACACAAGAGATTTCCGCAAGATCGACTGTCGTCTTGGAACGAACGAAGACTTTAAAGAAGTCTGTGAAAAGCTGCATGATAACAATGTAAAGATCATGCTGGACGGAGTATTCAATCATGTTGGACGTGGCTTTTGGGCATTCAAGGATGTGCAGGAGAAGAAATGGGACTCTCCGTATAAAGACTGGTTCCATATCAGTTTTGACGGAAATTCCAACTACAATGACGGACTGTGGTATGAAGGATGGGAAGGCAATTATGACCTGGTAAAATTAAACCTCTGCCACCCGGATGTGAAGCAGCATATTTTTGACAGTATCCGAAGCTGGGTAGAAGAATTTGATATCGACGGCCTGCGCCTGGATGTGGCCTACTGTCTGGATGAGAACTTTGTCCGTGAACTCCGGGCATT
>ENA-OQJY01000156-OQJY01000156.1-human-gut-metagenome-genome-assembly--contig:-NODE-156-length-9917-cov-3.312155_pt1 | contig 9917 bp, 12 predicted proteins | sample MGYA00242643_ERZ504788 | MGnify/ENA primary metagenome ERZ504788 (study PRJEB26092, sample SAMD00036361) | human gut metagenome | host: Homo sapiens | study: EMG produced TPA metagenomics assembly of the...
TTATCTGCCAAAGTATAAGAAACAGAATAACGCAAGGCTTCATTATCTTTTGAAAGATGATTTGATGAAGCTCGATAAGATTACTGATGAAGTAAGGCTGCTCGGACGAGAAAATATTTCCACGGACGAACAGCTTTTTTCATATAAGACTTCCTTAGAGGAGCAGATGAAAAATCTGATTGCCGGAAGAACACATCTCCGAAAAAAGATAAGAACAAATATTGATGATGGTCAGCTTCAGGCGGCAAAAGATGAAATCGCTTCTATCAATGGAGAATTGAAAAAACTCCGACGGGAAGTAAAACTCTGCGAGGATATTGCGGAGAGGTCAAAGGTTATGGAAGAAAACCTTGAGCATATCGAAACAGAGGAACAAAAACAGCAGAGAAAGGAGAAATCACGCTATGAACAACGGTGGTGACGCAGCAGAGCAGGTCGTTAGGTTTTCGCTTGAAGGCTTTGAAGTTGCTGCAAGATTAAGCGGTTCGGCGGCGAAGAATATCGCATTGCTTTTGGTATCGGTTCTGAAGCAGGAACAAAAGACGAAGGGCAAAGCAAGGCTTACCAATATGATTAAGTCAGGCAAGGAGCTGAAAGTCTTTTCCATTCCGCAAAAGGATTTGAAAAAGTTTACCGAACAGGCAAAACGCTATGGCGTTCTTTATTGTGTCCTCAGAGATAAGAACACAAAGGGAGAGAACGCTCCGGTAGATATTATTGCAAGAGCAGAGGACGCTTCTAAAATTCAGCGTATCGTTGAAAGATTTGAACTTGGCAAGGTGGATAAGGCTTCGATTGTCAGTGAAGCAGAGAAGGCTATCGCAGACCGTGAAGCGGTTGAGAAAGAAAAGCCGACTAAATCCAAGAGTGAAATCATTATGGAAGAAGCGGTCAGAAATCCAATGCAGAAAGAGGAGCGAGCAAACGCAAACCCCTCAGTCGCCAAAACAGACAAAAGCCCTCTGTCAAGGCAAAACTCAGAGCCGGTAGAAACGCAATCTGATAAGGGTGTTGCAAAGCCAGTGGAAAAGCCATCGGTCAAAGAGAAACTTGACCGTTACAAGGCACAGGCAAAACAGCAAAAAGAAGCAGAGCGTAAAGAGCCGGAGGTTAAGAAAGGCGGCAAGAATCCGCAGCAGAAAAACGGTCAGACGGTACACCGTCAGCCGAAGAAGAAACCCAAAACAAAAGAGAGGTAATTCACTATGACAAATGATTTCAAACCCGCAAAGGCTGGCGGTAATCAGCCAAGATTATCCAAAGAGGAGTATGCAGAAAAGAAGCGAGCAGAAAAAGAAAAAGTCTATCAGATGATTGATGATGCTGCCCGTGAGATTGTGAGTGACCCTGAGAAGTTCAAGAACTTTCTTGATACGCAGAGTCGAATGGACAGATATTCCGCAGCAAATGCTCTCCTTATTTACAGTCAGTATCCGCAGGCGACACAGCTTAAAGATTTTGATGATTGGGGTAAGGACAATGTGAAGATTACCAAAGGGGCAAAGAGTATTTCTATCCTTGAACCAGTGGAATACACAAGAGCAGATGGTTCTCCGGGTATTTCCTACAATGTCAAAAAGGTATTTGATGTTACGCAGACAAATGGAAGAAAAGCTCCGGCAGTATCAGCAAACCGTGACCCGAAAGCACTTATCACGGCAATGCTTGATGTATCTCCGGTGGAGGTTGCGGCAACCGATGAACTTCCGTATCCGAATATGGCAGCTTTCTATAATAATGAAAAGCAGACCTTGTATGTGAAACGTAATGTGGGCGACAGCGTAGCAGTTGCTCAGTGTGTCGCTCAGGAACTTGGACATGCACAGCTTTCCATCAACAGCGAAAGTTACAGCCGCAGGGATATGGGCTTTCAGGCAGTGTGTATCGGATATATGATTTGCAAGAAGTATGGCGTAGATACACAGAATTTTGCAATTAACCGTATTCCGGAGGGACTGGCTTCCAAAGAGCCGAAAGAAATCCGTGCGGAGCTTTCCAAGACACGAAATGCAATGGCAGAAATTCACAGTCATATCTCTGATGAAATGTTCCGCAAGAAGCAGGAGCGTTCAAAGGACTATGAGAGATAACGGAGGGCAGATATGGAAAAAGAAAAACTCTACCACATTGCTTTGGACGATTATGAACACGGTGTTGTCATTCGCTCCTTAAACGATGAGAAAACAAAGTTGATGGAGGAAGGTAAGTCGGCAGACGCAGTAGACGACCTGCTTGTAAAAGTCGGAAATGCCCATTGAAAAAGTTCAAAGTGATTGAAAGGAAACGCTCAGATGAAGCGAGATAATGACAGGCAGACTGCCATTATTTATCCATTGTCGGTATCGTTCCGGTTATATGGCTGTCACTTCTGATTGCACCTTCCATAAGCGGAGGATTGCCGGAGATAGCAGCCAATCTTGCGACACTTTTTGTATAATCCATTTTCCATAAATTATGTGGGGACAGCTTAAAAACTGTCCTCATTTTGCTTTTATGCTATGGAATGGGTATCGGGATTTACTTTTCGACAAGAAAGAATTACCGCAGACGAGAAGAACACGGTTCTGCCAAATGGGGCAATGTCAGAGCCATTGATAAAAAGTACCGACAAAAGCCACTATCAGAAAATAAGCTGATGACTCAGAATGTGTGCATTGGACTTAATGCCAAGAAGCACAGACGAAATCTGAATACGCTTGTGTGCGGTGGCTCCGGTGCAGGTAAGACGAGGTTTTATGCAAAGCCTAATATTATGAATGCTGCCAGAAACAGCTATGTGATATTAGACCCGAAAGGGGAAATCCTGCGAGATACGGGACGTCTTCTTGAGAAGAAAGGTTACGAAGTGCGTGTGCTTGATTTGATTTCAATGGAGAAAAGCCATTGTTACAATCCGTTTGTATATTTGCAGAACGACAATGATGTGCAGAAGCTCGTAACAAATCTTTTCAAGAGTACCACTCCGAAAGGTTCACAGAGCAATGACCCGTTTTGGGATACGGCAGCGTCAATGCTTCTGCTTGCACTTGTATTTTATCTGCACTATGAAGCACCGCCGGAAGAACAGAATTTTGCAATGGTAATGGAAATGTTAAGAGCCGGGGCGATTGAGGACGAGGATGACCCAAGTCCTTCTCCGCTTGATAATCTGTTTTCAGATTTGATGATAGATAACCCTGACCACATTGCTTTGAAGTATTACCACTCTTATCATTCCGGCTCTTCCAAAACATTAAAATCCATACAGATAACCCTTGCAGCAAGGCTTGAAAAGTTTAACTTGGAAAGTCTTGCTGCTCTTACTTCTGCCGATGAACTGGATTTACAGTCACTCGGAGAGAAAAAGGTGGCACTGTTTGCACTGATACCGGATAACGACTCCAGTTTCAACTTCTTGGTATCCATTCTTTACACACAGCTCTTTCAGCAGTTGTTTTATGCAGCCGACCATATCCACGGCGGCTGTCTGCCGATGCCTGTTCATTTTATGATGGACGAATTTGCCAATGGTGTGACACGTTCTACGCCTAAAACGGTGGGAATAACCGACAAAAGCGTAGCCTAAAGTCACAAACAATTAAATAAATGTGGTTTTAGAGAACTGCATAACTGAAATCTCAAATGACGGGGTAACGCCCTGAAGGGGATTCACTAATACTCCGAATAGCGTCAGCCGAATACAGACGGTTGGGGTTATAAGCTCGGGGAAGTCGTGCGAAGCACACCCTAACGCTTAATGGCGAGGAAAGATTCGTAGAGGTACGGGTTGTGTGTGACAGTGCGGGTGGGGTTGCCATATGGTTAGAATGACCAAAAAGGCGGTCTGACAAAGATTCCGAATGTACGGCTCTAAACGAATGGCTTGCAGAAATGCAAGTGTACCAATGGGTACGCAAGCGGGGCAAAGTAAAAGTTGTTAGTATGAAATGCCCTCTGTGTTTACAGGACACAGGTATCTTGAGGGATTCGCTCGAAGATAATGCTTGCAGGGCTAAAGGAACGACCTAAGTGGCAACAATCCTAAGTTATGCGGAACGTGGAAAGCAGCCAATACGGGAGCTGACTGTATCAGCGGAAAAAGTACCGTAGTTGTATCGAAAAGGAAAGGGATTGAAAGAGCCTTTCTATAATAAGTGCATTAGTGGCTGTGAGAGTAGAGGCACAGTACCTGTGAAGCCGTAACAATAAGCGGTGGAGGGATAGCCTCAAGCCGATACTAAGATTTTCTTTCATGCCTATATAGTAATCACCAAAATGGAGATTTTCATAGCTGTCGTGGTGCGACTAAGAAAAAATCATTCTCTGATAAGGAGCTGGTTACTATGGCAAAACGAATTGTAAACAAAGCAGAGCGAAATGCAGAAAGGTATGACGCTAAAGAAACAGGCTACCGATTATTTGAGGACAGCCAGAATGGAAAGACATTTGACAGGCTTATGCCGCTGATTGTATCGGAGCAGAATATCATACTTGCATATCGAAATATCTGTAAAAACAGTGGGAGCAAAACTCCCGGCACAGATGGGAAAACGATTGTAGCGATACAGTCACTGCCCATCGAATCGGTCATTAAAACCGTCAGAAATAAGTTGAACTATTATCAGCCAAAAAAGGTTAGACGAGTTGAAATCCCGAAAGACAACGGAAAAACCCGCCCATTAGGGATTCCGAGTATTTGGGACAGACTGATACAACAGTGTATCTTACAGATACTGGAGCCGATTTGTGAAGCGAAATTTCATGAGCGGAACAATGGTTTCAGACCATATCGGTCAACGCAGAATGCAATCGCACAATGCTATAAAATGGCACAGTTGCAGAATCTGCACTTTGTAGTAGATGTAGACATTGTTGGCTTCTTTGATAATATCGACCACAGTAAGTTGATTCGGCAGTTGTGGGGAATCGGCATACAGGACAGAAAGCTGATTATGATAATCAAGCAGATGCTGAAAGCGGAAATCCTGTTCAATGACATTATAATCACTCCCGAAACGGGTACACCACAGGGGGGATTCTATCCCCACTTCTTGCAAATGTTGTATTGAATGAACTGGACTGGTGGATTGCCAGTCAGTGGGAAATGTTCAAAATCAAAGAGGGTAAAACAGGTTTAGAGTTTAACAAGACTGATAAAGAGGGAAACGTCCTCACAGTAGACAGAACGCAGAAATGGAATAAGCTGAGAGCAAAAACCGATTTGAAAGAAATGTATATCGTAAGGTATGCAGATGATTTTAAGCTATTCTGTCGGGATTATGCAACGGCGAAAAAGGTAATGTGTGCCACAAAACTCTGGTTGGCAGAAAATCTGCATTTACAGGCCAGTGGAGAAAAGTCGGGTATCACAAACTTGCGGAAGAATTACACTACTTTCCTCGGTATCAAATTTAAGGTTGTACCAAAAGGCAGTAAGTGGGTAATACGTTCCCACATGGCAGACAAGAGTAAAGCAAAGGTCATTAAAAAGCTAAGTGACGTTTGGAAAGACATAAAGAATCCGAGCAAACAAAGCGAGATAGACCGAAATATAAGTCTTTATAATGCAATGGTTATGGGAATGCACAACTATTACTGTATGGCAACTATGGTATCAGCAGACTTTGCGGAAATCGCCTTTAAAGTAACGGGAAAAAGTAACGGCATGAATCATAATAACCGCTGTTACCCCATAGAACGTCAAGGCGAGATAACCAGCAAGTTTATTCAGGAAAAGTATGGAAAGTCTAAGCAGTTCCGATGGATAAAGGGAAGAATGATTATCCCTGTTGGATATGTGGCTTATGAATACCCCAAATATAAAAGGCGTGAAGTCAATAAATATGTGAGGAAGTATTCAGACATCGAAAACTGTATCAGCTACGATGTTATGAAATACATGATGGAAAATGCACATCTCTACCCTACGTTGGAGATGGCAGACAACGCTCTTTCGAGATATATCGCACAAAAAGGCAAATGTGCGGTAACGCACAATGCCCTGTCAATATCAGATATGGTATGTGTGCATATCAAACCATGTAAGGGAGAGCGAAACGACACTTACAGGAATTTGATTATCCTGTCAAAAGAGGTGTCAGAACTGGTTGGAGCAACGAATCCTGTAAAAATTGGAAAGTTGCTTAAAGACTTACAGTTGACCGAAGAAATGAAAGATAAAATCAATAAACTCCGAAAACACAGAGAGTTGGAGGAAATACAATTCGAGGACTATATAGGCACTAAAAAGTAATCTTAGTCGGTGGAACGCCGTGTGATGGGAAACTATCACGCACGGTGTGGAGCGGGGGAAAAGCCCGAGGTGGAAACGCCAGAGGCTTACCTATCGCTATTTTCACTGCCGGACGACTTCGACAAGATACTGTCGGTTATGCGTTCCCGTGGTGTATCGGTAAGCATCATCTTACAGAACTTGGCACAGCTTAAAGCCTTGTTTGAAAAACAGTGGGAGAGCATTGTAGGTAACTGCGATGAATTTCTTTACCTCGGTGGAAATGAGCAGTCAACCCATAAATATGTGTCGGAGCTGTTGGGCAAGGAAACCATTGATACCAACACGTTACGGAAAAAGTACCGGAAGAAGCGGTAACTATTCCACCAACTATCAGATAAGCGGCAGAGAGTTACTTACCCCTGATGAGGTGCGTATGCTCGATAATCAGTACGCTATTTTGTTTATCCGTGGGGAAAGACCCATTATGGATTTCAAATATGACATTATGAAACACCCGAATGTGGCACTTACCACAGACGGAAAGGCGAGTCCTTATAAGCACGGAGAAGTCACAAAAGATATTGCTTCGATTGCCATTTGGGACATTGACCCTGCAACACTTCCTGAAAAGGAAATGGAAGAAACGAACTGGGAACTTCTTTCCGATGAGGAGATGGAAGCTCTGTTCATAAACAATCAAACAAATTAAATTTTGGAGGTATTCAACTATGACTATTTTTAAGAAAAAAGCAACTGACATTCAGGAAACAAAGAAACTGCCTATGACCGGAAAGGTTAAGAAAGGCTTCCGTGCTTACTGCACAATGGTCATTGTCGGTGCGTTGGCACTTGGAATGACAACGACTGCATTTGCAGCGAATGACCCGCTTACCGTAGTCAATAATCTGTCCGATTTTATCTTCGGACTTATCCGTGCCATCGGTATGATTTTACTTGGCTTTGGTATCGTGCAGGTCGGTCTTTCACTCAAATCTCACGACCCTTCTCAGAGAGCCAATGGCTTCCTGACTCTTGCGGGTGGTGTCATTATCACTTTTGCGAAAGAAATCCTTACTCTTATCACAGGCTAAGATAAGAGTTACACAGTTATCGAGGGGTGTGCCAAGTTAAGGTACACCTCTTAATTGTAAGGAGGTGCTTTGAATGAGTGATAACTGGGTAGTTCAAAATCTTGAAAATGCCCTTGAAACTTGGAATGAAAAACTGTCGGAAATATGGACACTCATCACAACTACACCGCAGAACTTTAAGGGCGGGAATATCTGGAAGGTTATCGTTGACATCAATGGTGCGGTTCAGGCTATCGGGCTTGCCTTACTTGTATTGTTTTTTGTGATAGGTATGGTAAAGACCTGCGGAAGTTTTACAGATGCGAAGAAACCGGAACACGCACTGAAACTCTTTGTTCGTTTTGCATTGGCGAAAGGTGTTATCACATACGGAATGGAGCTTATGCTTGCTTTATTTAATATCGTGCAAGGGACAATTTCAACCATTATGAATGCTGCCGGATTTGGAACTCCGGAACAGACGACCTTGCCCGCAGAGATGATAACGACCATAGAGGACTGCGGATTTTTCGAGAGTATTCCCTTGTGGGCGGTAACGCTTATCGGAGGATTATTTATCACGGTGCTGTCGTTTATTCTGATAATGACGGTGTACGGAAGATTTTTCAAGTTGTATATGTACACAGCACTTGCACCGATACCGCTTTCCACATTTGCAGGAGAACCGACACAGAATGTCGGCAAGAGTTTTATCAAGAGCTATTGTGCCGTTCTGCTTGAGGGAGCAGTCATCGTACTTGCTTGTATTATTTTTTCCGTATTTGCTTCATCGCCGCCAGTGGTTAATCCTGACGCAGCAGCAGTTACGCAGGTGTGGGCATATATCGGGGAATTGGTATTTAATATGCTCGTTCTTGTCGGTGCAGTGAAAATGTCTGACCGTATTATCCGAGAGATGATGGGACTTTAAGGAGAGATTTTGAGATGAACCAAAGAGATTGTAAGAAATGTGTTTACTATGGCGGTAAACGGAAGGGCAAAGTCTTTTGCCTGAATGATAAATGCGTGAGGGAGAAAGACCGAAACCGCAGGAAAGGAAACAGATATGGAAGTAAAAATTAACCGAGAAATCAGAAATTATACAGAGTCAATGTTTTTTGGACTGTCGCTCAGACAGTTCATTTTTTTCTGTTCTCGCTTGTGGCGTTGCAGTAGGACTGTATTTCTTGCTCAGACCGTATGTTGGCACGGAAACCGTATCGTGGGTGTGCATTTTGGGTGCTGCTCCGTTTGCGGCACTTGGTTTTGTGAAGTACAACGGTATGACCGCAGAAAAAGCAATTTATGCGTGGATAAAGTCGGAGTTTTTAATGCCGAAGAAGTTGGTATTTCACTCCACCAATGTTTATTACGAACTGATGAAGCCAAGCATTGAACAGAAGCAGAAGGAGGTATTGAAGTCAAATGATTAAGACTCTTACGAACCTGTTTAAGCAGGATAAAGAAAAATTTGTTGTACCGAAAGGGGTGCAGGACGTGATTCCCGTGGCAGCTATCTTTGATGATGGCATTTTCAAAGTGGGAAAGGATAAATATTCAAAGACCTACCGCTTTACGGATATTAACTATGCAGTGGCGAGCCGTGAGGATAAGGAAGCGATGTTCCTTGAATATTCCGAACTTCTGAACTCTCTTGACAGTGGTGCAACGACAAAAATCACAATCAATAATCGTCGGCTCAACAGACTGGATTTTGAGCAGACAATCCTTATTCCGACAACCGGAGATAATCTGGACGAGTATCGAGAGGAATACAACAAAATGCTTCTTGATAAGGCAACGGGTGCAAACTCCATTGTTCAGGATAAGTATATTACCATTTCCATCAACAAAAAGAGTGTGGAGGACGCAAGAACTTATTTTGCCCGTGTCGGTGCAGATTTGATTGCTCACTTCGGCAGGCTTGGAAGTAAGTGTGTGGAACTGGAAACAGACGAAAGACTTCGTATTTTCCACGACTTCTATCGTGTGGGAGAAGAAAGCTCTTTCCACTTTGATATTAAGGAAACAAGAAAAAAGGGCACGATTTTAAGGATTATATCTGCCCCGACACAATGGAATTTGAAAAGGCTATTTCAAGATGGGAAACCGTTATGGAAGAGTACCTTTTTCTTCGTTGAATATGCGTCCTATATCAAAGACAGTATGGTAGCGGAACTTACGGATATGAACAGAAATCTGATGATGTCTATTGATATTGTTCCTGTTCCGACTGATGAAGCAGTAAAGGAAGCAGAAAACCGTACTGCTTGGTGTGGAAACCAATATTACAAACTGGCAGCGTAGGCAGAATGCCAATAACAACTTCTCTGCAACTGTTCCGTATGATATGGAGCAGCAGAAGAAAGAAATGAAAGAGTTCCTCGATGACCTTACGACCCGTGACCAGAGAATGATGTTCGCTGTTATCACAATGGTTATTACAGCAGACAGTAAGGAACAGCTTGAGAATGATACGGAAGCATTGCTTACCACAGCAAGAAAACATCTTTGCCAGTTTGCAACACTGAGATTTCAGCAGGTAGATGGACTCAACACGGTAATGCCGTTTGGAACAAGAAAGATTGATGCGTTCAGAACACTTACAACGGAGAGTCTTTCGGTATTTATCC
>ENA-OQJY01000157-OQJY01000157.1-human-gut-metagenome-genome-assembly--contig:-NODE-157-length-9905-cov-3.166394_pt1 | contig 9905 bp, 6 predicted proteins | sample MGYA00242643_ERZ504788 | MGnify/ENA primary metagenome ERZ504788 (study PRJEB26092, sample SAMD00036361) | human gut metagenome | host: Homo sapiens | study: EMG produced TPA metagenomics assembly of the...
ATACACTTGTTCAGTGTGATTTTATGAACACAATTTATTTAAGAAAAATGACAATTGAAGATATTATAAGGGTATTCAGCTCTAAATACAGAGTATGATCAAGCGGTTTCAAATCTTGAAAAAAATAGATGGTGATTGTAAGTACATACTATTATCTGAATTAGAAATGATATGGAACAATTTACAGTAAAGACATATATAGGAATAGATAAATAACGAATAAGGAGATAAATAATGTTTACATATGTAAGAATGAAAAGAAAAGAACACAGAGTAAAGTTAGCAGTATATACAGCTATCGACAATATAATCAAGGAGCAGGAGGGAATTACTAAACTGGTAACAGATTTATATAATACACTCAAAGATGTTCCGACTGATGAGCTTCAGACAAAGTTTATTACAGCACTTGCAGAGATAGCCAAGGACAAAGCTAATGGCTAAAATTACAAGCTATGCAGAACTTGAAAAACAGATTAATAAAGCGTGTTCAAAGGCGGTACAGAATACATGTAATAAGTTGTTAGAAGTATTACAGCAGTACATTATGTCAGAGTATTATGATGTATTCAATCCGAAGAAATACCACAGAACCATGCAGTTTTATAGGTCAGCTATGACAGAGATGTTATCAGAGACTTGCGGTATTATATTTATGAATCCTGATGCTATGTATTATCCGATACAAAAAACTGGATGGTCATGGGATGGGGCTTTACAGATATATGAAGCAAATGAAGGCTCTCATGGAGGATGGACAACGGAAGAATCTGTTAAGCATAAGTACTTTTATGAGTTTGAAAAGTATTGTGCTAAAAATGCAGTTAAAATGTTAAAACAAGATTTAATAAAACAAGGAGTACTAATTAAATAACTGGAATAGTAGGTGTAATAGCCTACCTTTCTACTTCCTAATATCTATATCACATAGATATTTTTTTTATTTTCAGAAAGGAAACGACAATGAGCGAATTTCAAATAGGATTGGTTGCACGTCTTGACAGTTCTAAGTCTAAACAGCAACTAAATTCAGATATAGAAGCCTTGAAAAAGCAACTTACAACAGTTGAAGTTCAAGCAAAATTGGGTAAAGATGTCGTTACAAATCTTACTCAACAACTTAATGCGGTTCAGATAAATCTAAACAATGTCAAAGTAGACCAGACCGCAATCAACAATATGATTTCTCAGTTTAATACGGCATTTAGTAAAGTAAACATTAATCTGGGAAATATCAATACAAATGGAGCTACACAATCTGCACAGAAAACAGGTCAGCAGATAGGTAATCAGCTCGGCAATTCTATTAATCAGAGTCTACAGGCAAATCTTAATCATGTCAAACAAGATATTCAGAATATATTTTCTTCATTTTCAGTACAAAAATTAAACAACGCTGATATATTCAAGAACTTTAATCTCAATAGAGCAAAGATTGATCCGTCCGTAACAAAAGACGTACAGTCTCTAACAGCAGAAATTAACAAACTAGCTCGTGAAGCATTAAAAACTAACTCTGACAGTGCATGGGAAGGCATTACACAGAAGATAAGCAATCTTTCTGATGTACTTAATAAGTTTGGAGCTACAAGAGATTTAAGTAGCTTTAAAGAGCAGATGGACTTACTTGATTATTTTCAAGGAAAGAAAATCTTTGTAGGTGACAAAGCCGAAGCAATACAAAACACTGGAATGTCAATACGTGAGCTTAATAATCAGTTCAGAAACCTAGGTGTTACATTTACAACAATAGAGAATGGCTCAACAAAACTCGATGAGATTTGGAGTGAGTTATTTAATATCAAGCCTAGTTTTCAAGGTATTGATTCGTTTGGTGGTCAGATAAACGCGGTTGTAAATGAACTTAAAATAGCCAAAGAAGCTATGTATGGTGATAGTAATTTGATGCCTGCTCAAAGAACAGGTGCGACTACCACATACTTAAACGCATGGCTTGAGATGTTGGAAAAGCTCTCTCAAAGGATTGAAATACTTAAGACAGAACAAAATAATTTACAGAATCAGATGGCACAAGCATCTAATAATGCCACTAATGCTGTCGTTGCTAATCAGCAGAAACAACAGCAGGCATATCAGCAGACAGGCAGTGCAATTCAAGCAGTTACTTCTAATACATCTGTTATTGGTAATATACCAAAAGAAGCAAGTGATATTGGAGACGCAAAAAATCAACTTAGTCAGTTATTACAAAATGAAAAAGCTGTAATTGCCACAACTCAACATTTTGATAATGATGGTATGATGCGAACTTTTACACTGAATGTAAAACGTGCGACTGGTGAAGTAGAGTCTCTTAACTATGCTTTTAGAAAAGTAACAGATAACAATGGAAATGTTATTGATACATATTTTGAGAACACAAGCTCTCATCTCAATGATTCAGGAGCTATTAAGCAGATAGACGCTATTGAAGAAGCATTCTCTGATTATACAACAGAGATTGCTAAATTCAAGTCAACAAATGCTGAAATACTTAGTGGTCTTGATACACCATTAAAAGATTTTGAGACTAAACTTGCAGGACTGAAAACAGGTGCAAGTACAGTCAATGAAGTCAAGAGTGCATTTAATTCACTTAATACGGAAGCTGCCAAGATTACACAGAATTTTAGTAAACAGCTTAGTCCTATTGATCGAGCAGTATCTAAAATTGCAAATGGTGAAGAGACTATTAAGGGATTACATGCAGAGCTGAAAGGACTTGATAATACACCAAAGGATTTATCAAAAGAACTTAATCAGTGTGCAAAAGCATTGCAGAAAGTCAAGGATATTGAAGCTAATGAAGGACGTACTGAAAATTGGTCAAAGGCTTATAAACAGTGGGCAGAATCAATTGATACAGTAACATCAAAGATTAAGACTCTTAAAAAGGAACAGTCTAATGTTGCTTCTACACAAGTATTTAATACAAGTGACTTAAAAGCCAATAATATAGCTTATATGAGTAAGGTTCATAATACCATTGAAAAGCAGATGGTAGAGATAAACCGACTCGCTAATGCTAATGGTTGGTCTGATGTAAAGGTTACTGGTGTTGAAGAAGCAAGCGGTAAGATACAAAAACTCACTCTTACAGTGCGGGATGCTGAAGGTGCTTTAAAGCAATTCAACATGCAACGTGAGAAGATACAAGGAAACGGCAAGACACAAGCAGGACTTGTACAGACTGGTGATGTAAAGGTACTTGAAACTGCGGTACAGTATGCAGAAAAGCTCAAATCTATTGAGACTTCTATGGGGCAGTTGGAAACACTACTACTTCTATTACAAATCTTGAAAACTCCTTTACAAAATTAGGACTTTCTACTGATGAAGTAAATTCCAAAATGGAAGCAGTTAAGACTGAATATGCTACTTTGCAGAATATGATGAGTAATGGTGCAAGTGGTAATGAGATAGTAAATCAGTTTGAAAAAGTGAACAGTGTATTAAAAGAAACACAGAACTCTTTGAAACAGACCAAAGCGGAATATAGTTTACTTGCAACAGAATATCAGAGATTAACACTTGCAAACTACATAGAAGAGTGGAATCAGAAAAATACTGCTGCGACTCGTGAGGTTATAGCACAGAATGAAATCTACATTTCTTCGCTTCGTGATTTAGATGTTGCTATGACAAAAGTTGAGCATAATAATATAGCTACTTCATTTAAGCAGACAGAAAATTCAATGCGAGCTTTAAATAAACTGGGAGCAAGTTTTTCAAATCAGCTTAGACAAGCTATTGACTCATTTAAGGTGTGGGTATCAGCTACAACAGTTGTTATGGGTGCAGTTAATCTCATAAGACAGATACCAACAGTTGTTAATGAACTTGATACTGCATTGGTTGATTTGAGAAAAACTACCACTATGACAGATGCACAGTTAAAAGAGTTTTATACAGATGCACCTAATATTGCAAAGCAAATGGGTGTAGGTACTAAAGCTATTATTGAGCAAGCATCGGCATGGTCACGTTTAGGATACAGCTCAAAGGATGCTGCTACAAAGATGGCTAAGTATTCTGCTATGTTCAAGACTATTTCTCCTGGCATGAATCTTGATGACGCAACTGATGGTCTTGTGTCAGTAATGAAGGTCTTTTAATATTGGTAATGAGAATGTGGATGATGTTGTTGACGGAATTATGTACAAAAATCAACATCATTGGTAATACTCAAGCTGTAGATAACAGTGATATAGTAAACTTCCTAACAAGGTCATCAAGTGCGATGGCAGAAGCAAACAATACTCTTGAACAGACAATAGCCCTTGGTACTGCTGCGACAGAAATCACAAGGGATAGCGATTCCGTAGGAAATGCCCTAAAAACAATTTCTATGCGTGTGCGAGGATATGATGAAGAGACAGAAGCCTACACTGGTGATGTAGAGCAATTAAGCGGTGTAATTGCGAATCTTACAAAAACAGCAAAAACACAGGGCGGTATTTCGCTTTTTACAGATAGTTCAAAGCAGACATTTAAGAGTACATATGAACTCTTGAAAGAAATTTCTCAGATATATTCACAGCTTTCAGATAAGAACCAAGCACAGTTACTTGAAGCGTTGGCAGGAAAGCGTCAAGGACAGATCGTAGCTTCGATCATAGATAATTTCTCTGCGGCTGAAAAGAGTATGAACTCAATGGCAAATTCAGCAGGTAACGCACAAGCCGAGATGGATGTTGCTATGGATTCTATTGATGCTAAGGCTAATAAGTTGAAGCAAACTGGTGTTGCAATATCTGAAAATCTCTTATCACGAGATAATGCAAAGACAGTACTTGAAGTTGCAAATGGTATAGCCGAAGGTTTTGAGCTTGCTACAAAGCACTTAGGACTATTTAAGACAGCATTATTAGGTCTTAGTGTTGTCGGAAGTGTAAAGAATATAGGTCTTTTTAAGACAACAAAGAATGATAGTGAGACTTCATTATCAGGTCAGAAAATCGTAACGGCATTTACATCAAGAAAGATAGCACAGGAAGAAGCCGCTAAACAAACAGCACTTGATATAGAGTGTTTACAGAGATATGAAGCAGAATGTCAAAAAGGCTCTGTATCAACAGAGACATTTGCAACCACAATGAAAGGTGCATCTGTTGAAGCTCAAAAGTATGCAGTAAATATCAAGAATGGCACAGGTTCAGCACAGACATTTGCCACAAATCAGAAAGCAATTCAAACATCTGTTACTAAAACTGGTGTAGCTTCAAAAGTTGCAGCAGTGGGACTTAATATTTTTAAGACAGCACTGAATATGGGTATAATGCTTGGAGTATCAGAGCTTATTACTGGTGTAATAGAACTTGCTACATATTCAGATAAACTTGCTGATAGCGCACAGTCGCTTGGTAATGATTTTAAAGATTCAGAGAATGATATTTCTGATTATAAGGACAGAATCCAAGAGCTTAATGATAAGATAAATGACTCTTCTACACCATATGCAGACGTTATTCAAGCTCGTAAAGATTTAATGACCATACAGAATGAAATGATTGAAAAGTATGGTGATGAAAAAGGTGCGATAGAGGATATTACCAATGCAATCAAAGGTCAAGCTGATGCGTTTAATAATCTTAATATGACACAGTATAATAAGATGGTTAACGATTTCAATAAGACTGGCGGTATTGTTGGTAAAATTCAAAATGCTTTTGTAGGCTCAAACTTTGAGCAGATGAAGAAAGATGAAAAATCTTATTCAGATAAAATTGATATGAGCTACAATTCAGAGCTTGATAATTATATCAAGAGTCTGGGTGCTAAACAAGTTATATCTGATAGAGGTTCATATTTTGAATTAAATGGTGCTCTTGAAGAAGTATATGAGAAAATGCAGAGTATTCAAGAGGTTGCTAATCAATTAGGCGAAGATAAATATGCCAATAGATTATCAGACCAGATAAATGATGCGCAAGAGCTTACTGATAAGTATAAAGATATGTATGATGCGTATGTGCTTTATGAGCAAGTATTGAAAGATACTGATTATTCAAGTGCATATCAAAAGGCTATGTCGGATTATCAGAACTATCAGAAACAAGCAACAGAGAATGGTCTTGATTCAGAAGAAGCAAAGAAAGCATCGGAACAGTACGCTCAGAATATGTCAGAAGCCATACAGAAAGCTCTTGAAAATGGCGATGATGAAGTTGCTAATTATTTTGAGAGTTTATATCCTGACCTTCAATCTGTTGTCGAAACATGGAAATTCAAAGCTAAAATCACACCAGAATGGGATGATGGCTCGAAGAATGACAAGTACGACAAAAAGACCGATAAAGAGATGAAAGAGGCTCTTGGTGCATTCAATAATGCGGAAGAGATTAAGAACTTCAACTCTGAAACGGCAACAGAAAAACAGAAAAATGCAATGACAACATTGCAGAAAATTGCCGAGCAAAATTTCCACAATGATATTGATGCTTTGGTTGATGCTGCGGTTCAGTTATATGATTTTAAGACGCAAGGTGAACAAGACTTTATTAATAGGATAAATGGCAAATCGTTAAATAATAATGTTCCAGATAATCTTACAGCTGGTGCATCAGCAGCTTTATCCAATGATTCAAGATTTAATGAAAGCGAAGCTATCAAATTTTATAAATCTCTTAGTGAAGAACAACAGAAACTTGTTAATAACCAAGCATTTGTAGATGCACTTAACGAACAGAACGATTCATTAAAGGATGGAAAATGGTCTGCTGATAGTTATGCAAATGCTCTTAAAGAAGTTGAAAATGCTGAAAATACAGAGTCTAGTATCCCTTCCTTCTCTACTCTCTTTGATGGTTCAGATTTTGGTGATCGTATTTCGTATCTTAGTCAGCAATTTCAGAATGGTAAAATTTCAGCACATGATTATTTCCAGTCGATTCGTGATGAATTAGCTAATACCGATTTTAGTGAGTTTACGGATCAAGCTGCGGCTGCACAACAATTCTTTACGGATTCCACACAGCAAGTAGCTTCTGGTATGTCAGACCTTATTAATAGTTATAATAAGGGAGAAATATCAGCTACGGAATATCTTGATGGATATACTTCTATGGCTGAAACGTTGTCTGCTCTTACGGATGATTTACAAAATAATTCAGCAGCATGGAACGAAAATGGAGAAGCTATATCCGATGGAACAAATCAAGCTCTTGATAATGCTCAGAGTGACCTAGCTTCAGCTATTGAAGGCATTAATCAGTATCAAGACAGTATCTATTCGCTTGAACAGATTACAAGTGGGGCTATTACGGCTGGTTCAGATGAGTTTACTGCTCACGCACAGGTTATTGCAGAAGATTTAGCTTATATTGTTCAAAATGGCGGTTATATGGCTGACCAGATTGCAAGTACTATGGGAACAACCACTTCCGAGATTGCAAATAGTCTTACTAATAGTGTAGATAATCAAGCTTTAGCATCACAAGCAATAGCAGGTAATACTAACGCTTCTATTGAACAGATGGCAAATGCTGTAAGTACATTATTTGCTGAACTTGGTAGTCAGATAGGCAATTTCAAAGCTACAATAAATTTTGCTCCAAAAGTAAATGGAGTTGAACATTTCTCAGCTATTAAAATTGGCGGTAAAGAGATTGTTGGTGGTGATATTCCGAATCTAACTTATGATATTAAGGGAAGTTCTTCTTCTCTTAAATCAATTGGCTCTGCTATATCTAGTTTTGGTAAAGTTTTATCTTCTAATATAGCAGCACAAAAAGTAGATTATAAGAAATTCAGTACTACTCCAACAGATTCAAGTGGTAAGGAACGAAAGTATACTCCTAGTAAAGGTGTAACCAATAACTATAACAATAAGCTAAAAAATAATAAATCTTCTGGCAAATCTGGCAAATCTGGTTCAGGTGGTAAAAATTCTGGCGGCGATGCCGAAAAGCAGAACGAAGAATATCTTGACAAATTCATGGCTTATCAGAAAGCTCTTCTCGAAGCAGGTAAGATAACATATCAGCAGTATTCACAGTATGTTTCTGATGAACTTGAAAGAATGTATAAGAATGGTAAAATTTCTGCTAGTAAATACTATTCTGCTGTCAAGGACATGATTGATGAGCAAAAATCTATCTATGATGCTGCACTTAAAGGTGTCACAAAACTTCTCGATGACGAAATTGATAAATGGAAAGATAAGATTGATGTTATTGAGAAGAATAATGATAAACTTAACGAACAGAAAGATAAATACGACTCTATCTTATCAGCAATTCAAAAAGTATATGATGATGAAATCAAAAAAGCTAAATAAGAAAAAAGATTCTATTCAGGATGTCATTGACGCTATGTCTGATGAAAATGATGAATATGAACGTCAGAAAAAGTTACAAGAAGCTATTTACAATTTAAATAAAGCAAATTCTCAAAAGACAAAATATCTTTTAAAGGATGGCCAATTTGTATATAGTACAGACAATTCTGCTATTCGTGATGCTCAAGATTCATTACATGATGCACAATATGATGTAGATGTTGCTAATTTAAAGAAACAACAAGACGATATTGATAATTATATTGATACTCTTAATGAGTTTAAAGATAAGTGGAATGAAATATCCGATGCTTTTTCAGAAGCACAAGATACTATGAATCTTAAGCAATATTTAGGATCAGAATATCAACGTATAATTCTTTCAAATAATCTTGCAGATATTGAAAATTTCAAAAATCAATATGTTGCTATTGAATCACAAATTAATAGTAATGAACAACTAAAAACAAGCTATGAAGAAAAAGTTGATTATTATAATAATTTAAAACAGCAATGGGAAGATTGTACTTCTAAATACGATGATGAAAAGAATAAACTCTACGCTTCACAAATTCTTGGTGCAAATTGGGAAGCTGAAGTACTAAGCGGTAGACAACAGACACTTGCTAATTTCACATCAGAATATGAGAGACTTTGTCAGAGACAAGCCGATGCTGCTGTAAATGCTGCCAATACGGAAGTACAAGCTGCAAAAAAACGCTGCGGCTGGTATTGCCTCTGCTTCTTCAAGTGTTGCAAGTTCTGGTGGAGGTAGTAGCTCAGGTGGTAGCTCAGGTGGTAGTAGTTCATCAACACACAAAGTAACTTATGATAAAAATAATAACCCGAATAAACCTGCGCTGAAGTCTAATGATTATTGGACTTATGAGAAGCTAAGTAAAAAAGGTTATAGCACAAGCGGTCAGGCATCAAGCCAAATTAGTAATTATGCTTCCAAGGGTGCAAATGGTTTTACGCAAATCGGTAACAAATATTTTATCGTTAAGTGGATTGCAAATGCTGGTTCTCCTGCTAATGCTTCAAAAGCAAAGAACAAGCTTGAAAAAGATCATCCTAAGAAAATAGGTAAATATGGTTATGCTAAACGTTATCATAAAGGTCTTGAGCTTGGTAAGATAGAGGCTCTTCCAAAGATAAAGCCTTTGATTTGGTGCAGGATATAGGTACTAATGGGCTTGAAGCTGATGAAGTACCGATTATCGCAAAAAAAGGTGAAGCTGTTCTTACTGAGGAACAGATTGAAAATCTTGCTAAGACATTGCATTTAGTTCCAGTTCAGAATGAAATTATGGAGAAAATGAGTAAAATTAGTCTAGGTGATCTGCCAATGAATACACCTAAGATGAATTTTGATGCTAGTAAGGTTGGTCAGAATGTTACTAAGAATAACTTTGCTCCAAGCGTAAATATTACATTTAATTGTCCTAATTTGACGAATGAGAGTGGTGTTCAATATGTTGAGAAAGCTATGGATAAATATATGAATAAATTTGCTAATGACTTTATCAGGTTCTCTTCATTATGTAAATAGGAAACAATAATTATAGTAATACATAGTATTATGATTAAAAAGACAATAGGACTTGGCTTATGCTAAGTCCTATTT
>ENA-OQJY01000159-OQJY01000159.1-human-gut-metagenome-genome-assembly--contig:-NODE-159-length-9740-cov-2.034224_pt1 | contig 9740 bp, 16 predicted proteins | sample MGYA00242643_ERZ504788 | MGnify/ENA primary metagenome ERZ504788 (study PRJEB26092, sample SAMD00036361) | human gut metagenome | host: Homo sapiens | study: EMG produced TPA metagenomics assembly of the...
CCTGTGTTGTTCATTCTCTCACGAACAACTCTTTCCAGTCTGGACAGACCGATTCTGTACTGGTTCTGAAGAAGTTACTCCAACCGCACGGATACGTCTGTTACCCAGATGGTCGATATCATCATCATTTCCCATGCCATACTCAAGATGCATGTTATAGTTGATAGATGCAAAAATATCTTCCTTTGTGATGTGCTTCGGAATCAGATCATGAAGATCTCTCTTGATCAGTCTCTTCATCTCATCTACATCACCTGCAGATTCTTCAATGATTCCTGCAAGAACCGGATAATATACCTGCTCTGTCACACCAACCTCGGCCGGATCAATATCAACAACAGCCTGGAGGTCAACCATCATATTGGAAAGAACCTTGATATTTCTGGAAGTCTCTTCACCCTCTACCCAAATGTACGGTACTGCCGCATTCTGGATCATATCAGCGATCTCACGAGTAATCTTTGTTCCCTTTTCAGCAACAACTTCACCTGTGATTGCACTTACAGCATCCTCAGCGAGGATCTGTCCTGATACACGGTTCTTAAGAAGAAGCTTCTTATTAAACTTATAACGTCCAACTTTAGCAAGATCATAACGTCTTGGATCAAAGAACATGCTTGTGATCAGGCTTTCTGCACTGTCTACTGCCAGCGGCTCACCCGGACGGATCTTCTTATAGAGTTCCAACAGACCTTCCTGGTAGTTCTCAGAAGTATCTTTTCCAAAACTTGCAAGAAGTTTTGGCTCTTCACCAAAGAGTTCAATGATCTCTGCATTTGTACCTACTCCAAGTGCACGGATCAGAACTGTGATCGGCACTTTTCTTGTACGGTCTACACGTACATAGAAAACGTCATTGGAGTCAGTCTCATATTCCAGCCATGCTCCACGGTTCGGGATAACAGTTGCTGAATAAAGCTTCTTACCGAACTTATCATGTGCGATTCCGTAATAAATACCTGGGGAACGCACAAGCTGGCTGACGATAACACGCTCAGCACCATTGATAACAAAAGTACCTGTCTTTGTCATCAGCGGAAGATCTCCCATAAAGATCTCATGCTCGTTAATCTCATCAGTTTCCTATTATAAAGCCTTACTCTGACTTTCAGAGGTGCTGCATAAGTTGCATCACGTTCTTTACACTCATCAATCGTATATTTTGCATCTTCCTCACAGAGTGTAAAATCCACAAATTCCAGACTCAGATGACCATTGTAATCTGCGATCGGGGAAATATCATCGAATACCTCTTTCAGTCCTTTGTCAAGAAACCACTGATAGGAATCTTTCTGAACTTCAATGAGGTTAGGCATCTCCAATACTTCTTGCTGCCTGGAATAGCTCATGCGGAAGCTTTTTCCGGTTTTTGATGGGACGAATTCTGTTTTTCTCCATTGACGTTTCACTCCTCATTTATTGTTTTTTGCAGGCAATAAACTGCCTTTTACGAGTTCCAGTTATATAAAAATGAAAAGAGCCTTGCGACAGTATTCTCTGTCACTATATGGCATACCTTTCCACAATAGCGCATTTTCTACTATATCACAAAGCTCTTTTTATTGTCAACATGATTCTTGTGTTTTTTTATATTTTTCTTGACTTTTTTCTCAAGATATGTTATATCTTCCGCTATTCTAAGCTTTTTCCTTTTGAACAATATCTTTTTTCAGAAATAACTTCTATATCATATCTTCATAAAGACAGATCAGTTCACGATAAACCTGAACACACCGCTCAATATCCGCAATTTCAACATACTCATCCGGTTTATGAGCCTGTGCAAGATTTCCCCGGCCCATAAGACATACAATTCAGATTTCCTAAAAGACCTGCCACAACTGCTGTGTCTGTGTAACCCGTGAACGCTGATACAACCGGATCTTTTCCAGTAACTTTTTTCACTGATTCAGATAAGGCTTTCATAAGACCTGACTCCATGTGTGTCTCCACCGGTGGTCTGTCACCTGTAATCTTATAAGAACCCTTTACACCCGGAACTGCATTTTCCCCAATTTCAATTGCTTTCCGAACAATCTTTTCTGCCTCTTGTGTATTCATCGGCGGAACAAGACGCATATCTATCGTCACCATGCTGTGATCTGATACTACATACGGACTGTATCCCCCGGAAATCTGTCCAAATGTAACTGTAGACTTTCCAAGTTCTTCATGTGTCGGTACTTCTCCCATTGCTTTTCGGATCTCTGCGATCATAAATGCGATTCCGGCGATTGCATCTGCGCCCTTCTCCGGCATACTCGCATGTGCAGTAATACCTTCCACACTCAGTTCAAACCAGGTTCTCCCTTTATGAGCCATCTGAATCATTCCGGAAGTCGGTTCCATATCAAGAACCCAGTCTTCCTTCTGAATCCATCCTTGTTGCACTACTGCTTCTGACCCTTTCATATCTGCTTCCTCGTCTACAGTTCCGATAAAGACTAATGTTCCCGGAAGTTTTTCTTATATCCTCAGCATTCTCTTTCTGTAATTTTGCCACCTCCGCAAATGCTGTCAAAGCACTTGCAAGTCCTGACTTCATATCACAGGCTCCTCGTCCCCAGATTTTCCCATCTGAAACTTCTGCGCTGAATGCATTCTTTGTCCATCCTTCGCCCTTAACAACCGTATCCATGTGACAGATAAACACCAGTGCCGGATGCGCTTTCGCACCTTTCACGACGCCTTTTACAATTTTTCTTCCCGGCTCTACTTCGTAAGTCTCTGTATCTGCTCCACTCTCTTTCAAATAGTCGCAGATATATTCACCAATCTCGGTTTCCCAGCTTCCTGGATCCGTACTTTCTATCTTAATCAGCTCTCTCGTCAACTCAACTGCATCCATTTCTAACGCCTCTTTCGCAAAAAGACCGCAGAAGCATATCATCTTCTGCGGTCGGAATAAACTTATATTCAGGAAAATTATTTAAGAGTAACCTCTGCTCCCTGCTCTTCAAGTTTAGTTTTGATTTCCTCAGCCTCTGCTTTAGAAACTGCCTCTTTAACTACCTTCGGAGCTCCGTCTACAAGCTCTTTAGCTTCTTTAAGTCCAAGACCTGTGATCTCACGAACAGCCTTGATAACTTTTACTTAGATGCTCCAGCGGATGTAAGCTCTACGTCGAACTCATCTTTCTCTGCTGCTCCTGCACCCTCAGCTGCTGCTGCAACTACAACGCCTGCTGCTGCAGATACGCCGAACTCTTCTTCACAAGCTTTAACAAGCTCGTTTAACTCTAATACTGATAACTCTTTGATCGCTTCGATCATTTCAGCTGTTGTCAATTTAGCCATTTTAAATATCCTCCTATTTTTCTTTTCATTTCTTAATTAATTAGATGAGCATCTGCTCATATATGCTGTCTGTATCCAGATCAGCTGACGCATATTACTCTGCGTCTGTTGCTGTCTCCTCTGCTGCTTCTGCTGGAGCCGCTTCTCCACCCTGCTCTGCGATCTGTTTGATAACACGAGCAAAGTTTGTGATAGGTGACTGTAAGCTTCCAAGCAACTTGGAAAGCAGTTCGTCTCTTGAAGGGATCTTAGCAAGTTCAGAAATACCTGCTACATCATATGCTGTTCCTTCAACTACACCACCCTTAAGTTCAAGTGCCGGAGCATCCTGTGCAAATTTGTAAAGGATTCTTGCCGGTGCTGTTGCGTCATCTTTAGAAATAGCAATAGCGCTTGGTCCTTCCAGGCAGTCATCAAGGGCTGCGAATTCAGTACCCTCGAAAGCTCTCTTCATCATTGTGTTCTTGTAAACTTTGTAGATCACACCAGCTTCTCTAAGCTGTTTACGAAGCTCTGTATCCTGAGCAACTGTAAGTCCACGGTAGTCAACGAGAACTACTGACTGAGCGTCTTTAATCTCTTCTGCAATCTTCTCAACGATTGGCTGTTTTACTTCAACCTTTGCCACTTTTCGGTACACCTCCTTATATTATTCGTGTACTGCCAAAGTTCCCAGCAGATCACTCTGCTGAAACTAAAAAATCTCCAAGTCCAAAGACGTGGAGGTTCTACAAATTCATACGCATGTAAAAATTCATTCTTCCTCGGTAGGCGTTCATAACTTACGCTTTTCAGCACCTACTGTCTTCGGCAGTTGCTAGGCTATAATACCATGTTATTTTCTATATGTCAAGCCTATTTTTATCTTTTTTATTTTTTCTTTTTTCTAAAAGAGGATCCGCCGAAAGCGGATCCTCCTCTATGACAGTCTCGCAACTGTCTCTTTTACATTTTATTATGCAAGCTTAACCGGGTTAATCTTCACGCCAGGTCCCATTGTAGATGTAAGAGTTACACTCTTCAGGTACTGACCTTTAACAGCGGCTGGTCTAACCTTGTTGATTGCATCGATAAGCGTCTGGAAGTTGTCCGCTAACTGCTCCTCTGTAAAGGATGCTTTTCCGATCGGAACATGGATAATGTTTGTCTTGTCCAATCTGTACTCAATCTTACCAGCTTTGATATCGTTGATAGCTTTTGTAACGTCCATTGTTACTGTACCAGCCTTCGGGTTTGGCATAAGTCCTTTAGGTCCGAGTACACGTCCAAGACGTCCAACAACACCCATCATATCAGGTGTAGCAACTACAACGTCGAAGTCAAGCCATCCCTCGTTCTGAATCTTCGGGATCAGTTCGTCTCCTCCAACGAAGTCAGCGCCTGCTGCTTTTGCTTCCTCTGCCTTAGCGTCCTTAGCGAACACAAGGATGCGAACCTTCTTACCTGTTCCGTGTGGAAGAACTACAGCACCACGGATCTGCTGGTCTGCGTGACGTCCGTCACAACCTGTTCTGATATGAGCCTCGATTGTCTCGTCAAACTTTGCTGTTGCTGATTTCTTTACTAATGCTACTGCTTCTGCAGGATCATAGAGATTTCCTCTTTCGATCAGTTTTGCAGCTTCGATATATTTTTTTCCTCGTTTCATTTTACAATAACCTCCTTGTGGTATTGGCGGGAACTTGCCCCTCCCACTTTATGAATTTACTAAACAATTGAACTCTCAGCGCTCTCTCCCCCGAGGACACCGGAAAAGGTCGGCTGATTGTATCCTACAATATAATCTTTATATGATCCGGATTAGTCTTCTACAACTACACCCATGGAACGGCATGTTCCAGCGATCATGCTCTCAGCAGCCTCTACGGATGCTGCGTTCAGGTCTGGCATCTTCATTTCAGCGATTTCTCTAACCTGAGCTTTTGTGATTGTAGCAACTTTTGTCTTGTTCGGTACACCAGAACCGGACTGAATCTTACAAGCTTTCTTAATAAGAACTGCTGCCGGTGGTGTCTTTGTGATGAAGCTGAAGCTTCTATCATTGTAAACTGTGATAACTACAGGGATGATCAAATCACCTTGATCTGCAGTTTTAGCATTGAATTGTTTTGTAAATTCAACAATGTTTACACCATGTTGACCAAGAGCTGGACCAACCGGTGGTGCTGGAGTTGCCTTTCCAGCTGGAATCTGTAATTTAATATAACCTTGTACTTTTTTTGCCATTTTGTGTACCTCCTTGTGGTATTCGCGGGGATTTCCCTCCCACTTTTATTTGTTACATTTTTTTCACTTCTGCGAAACTTATTTCTACTGGCGTTTCACGACCAAACAATTCTACATTGATTACTAAACTTTGTTTTTTGAGCATTCACTTCCTGGATTACTCCAATAGTATCTTTCCATGCTCCTTTGGTAACTTTTACAACTTCACCAACTTCAAAGTCTACAACAATGTCTGCATCCATAATTCCAAGAGCGTCGATCTCAGCCTCTGTAAGCGGAACCGGTTTAGACCCCGGACCTACAAATCCCGTTACCCCTCTGGTATTTCTTACAACATACCAGGTGTCATCATTCATAATCATATGAATCATCACGTATCCAGGGAACATTTTTTTTCTGAGCTGCTTTCTGCGTTCCGTTTTTCATCTCAACAACTTCCAGCATAGGAACTCTTACTTCTAAGATCTGATCCTCAAGGTGTCTGTTTTCAATTGTCTTATCAATGTTTGCTTTTACTTTGTTTTCATACCCTGAATAAGTATGAACTACATACCATTTTGCTTCTGACATAAAATCACCTTTCTGCTGCGATCAACTACTTCACTAAAAAGTCAATTCCATATCTCAAAAGCGCATCAACTACTGAGATCAGCGCTCCAAGCACTACGGAGACAGCAACAACTGCCGTGGTCTGTTTAGCAAGTGTATTCTTGTCTGGCCAAACGATCTTCCTGAACTCTGCCTTAAGTCCTTTGAACCAGCTCTTCTTCTGAGTTTTTGTATTCTCACCCATAATTCCACTTCCTTTCGACAACAATTATTTTGTCTCTTTGTGCAGTGTGTGTGATTTGCAGAATCTGCAGTACTTCTTGGTTTCCATGCGTTCCGGATGAGTCTTCTTATCCTTTGTCATGTTGTAGTTACGGTTCTTGCATTCCGTACATTCCAGAGTAATTCTTGTGCGCACAACTTCCACCTCGCTTTTAATATATTCACCTACGTGTTGCTGATGGTTGCGAGCCATCAATTTTTAGGCATAAAAAAAAAGCCTACTTCCATTCGCCCAAACATTGTATCATGGGAACAAACGGAAGTCAAGCCTCTTTCTTAAATTGTTTTATACGAAATTGTTTTATACCTATTTCAACTATATATCTTGAACTATCGGCTAAATTTCTTCTTTCCGATCATAAGTATCAAGGAAATGATGTTTCATCCCTTTTGACTTATATGCAACCACAGTATCCAGATTTACATTTTCGACACTCTTGAAAATATTCCCTTCCACATATGGATTTACTTTTTTCAATGTAGCGATCAATTCTTTGATTTCTTTACGCTTAGAAAGATTCTCTTCATTATTCTCACTTGTAGCGCACGCTTCCGTAAACTTACATGCACACTGAAGAAAATACAGATCATTATAATCTCTCCATGCTTTGATATCTTCTTCGCGAACCATATATAGCGGTCGGATCAGTTCCATTCCTTCAAAATTTGTACTATGCAGCTTCGGCATCATTGTCTGCACCTGCGCTGAATAAAGCATTCCCATAAGGATCGTCTCGATCACATCATCATAATGATGTCCCAACGCAATCTTATTACATCCCATCTTCTGCGCATGACTGTACAAATATCCACGACGCATTCTTGCACACAGATAACATGGCGATTTCTCAATCTCATAAACTGATTCAAAAATATCTGACTCAAAAATCTCTATCGGAATCTCCAGACGTCTCGCATTCTCTTCTATCACCTGACGATTGACCGGACTGTACCCGGGATCCATCACAAGGAATTTCACCTCAAAATCAAATTTATTATGACGCTTCAGTCCTGAAAAAGTTTCGCCAGTAGCATAGAATCTTTCCCCCCGGAAACTGCAGACCGCAATTCTGTCTCCCGGTTTCACAAGTTCATATTCGTTGATTGCCTTTGTAAATTTGCACCATATATTCTTTCTGAATTTTTTACGCAGACTCTGTTCTACTTCTTCGGCAAAAACTTAATTCTTTCTTTGATTTACTCATCTCTCTTCCCCTGTCGTTCTTTCTTATCTCGCAAGGTCCTTAATCACTTCACCTGCAATGATCAGACCTGCCACTGACGGTACAAATGCCACGCTGCCCGGAGTGGATCTGCGTTTTGCAGCTTTGTATTCTACACCGTCCTGACAAACCGTCTCTGTGCTACAATTATCCGAAGTATCTTCCATTGGACGGATCGGCTCCTCTTCCGAATATACTACTTTCAGCTTCTTTACGCCGTCGTTTCTTCAATTCACGTCGCATCACTTTCGCAAGCGGACACACCTTTGTCTTATAAATATCTGTTACGCGAAAGGCGCTCGCATCCAGCTTATTTCCTGCACCCATACTGCTAATGATCGGCACATCCACTTCTTTACATTTCATTACAAGCGCAATCTTAGCTGTTACCGTATCAACTGCATCTACTACATAGTCATATTCTTCAAAAGGAAATTCCTCCGCATTTTCCGGCAGAAAGAAACAATTATGGATATTCACTTCCGTCTCGGGATTAATCTCAAGGATACGACTCTTCATCACTTCTGTTTTGTATTTGCCAACTGTATTTCTCGTCGCAATAATCTGGCGATTCAGATTACTCATGCATACTTTATCATTATCAATCAGATCAAGCTTTCCGACTCCGCTTCTCACAAGCGCTTCACATACATATCCACCGACACCACCAATACCAAACACGGCAACGCGGGCGCCTTCCAGCTTGTTCATTGCTTCCTTACCTAAAGCAGTTCTGTTCTCGAAAACTGTGTTAACATTCTCGATTCTCCTCTTCTATTCATCTTACATAAATGTTCCGCCGCCCGGACCGCCTCCCAGGCACAGTCCGCCACTGTTACAGCAAATATTGCACATCAGATTGGCAATACATAGTTTCACACACCAGCTACTATTATAGGTTCCCGGATATCCGTACATTGTCTGCCTTGTCTGATACCAGTTTCCGCCACCTTCCAGCTGTTGAAGCAACATCTGATACTGCATATTCTGTGGTTCCAGACGAACTGCTTCTCTCGCATGTTCCAATGCAGTCACGTTATTTCCTAATCCGGAATTCGCCGATGCGCTGTAGAAATACCATCTTGCACTATGCTGGCTGATTCCGGCGAGTACGTTAAGAGCTTCTTTATAATGTCCGCTTCGTATATAATTAGCTGCCGCATTCAGATGTGCATCTTCCTCACTCATCCCGGAAGTTCCGCCCGTACTTCCTGCCGAACCATATCCATAAGAACCAAAACCGCCGAATCCTCCAAACGGACCGTAACTTCCATAACCCGAGCCAGCACTTGAACCATACCCGGAATTATATTCTTTTTCGCGTTCATCCATAATCTGCTGATAAGCCTGCTGCACTTCCTTAAACTTCGCCTCAGCCTCATCTTTCTTCGGATTATTGATATTCGCATCTGGATGATACTGTCGGCTCAGCTTTCGATAAGCTTTCTTCACATCTTCATCCGTAGCATTCCTATCTACACCTAATATACTGTATGGATCTGACATCCTCCTTATTCCCTCGTTCTTTCTCTCATCCTCATTCTATAAATACCACCTGCATATCATAGCAGATGTTGCGTCTCTGGTAAATGCATCAACTCTTTTTAATAAATGTTGTTCCGCACTTCGGACAGCGAATCTCTATCTTTCCCTTTCCTTTCGGAATACGGATCTTCTGCTTGCATCCCGGGCACTTATAGATATGATATATCTTTCTCTGTGCCAAACTGTTCTTCTGCTGCTGAATATAGGTTCTGAATTTATAAGTCTTCGCAAGATACTTCTGATTTTCTGCATACCTTTTCGATATATTTCTGGAAAAGACCCGGAAATAACAATAAATGATCAATACCCATCCAAGGAAATAAAATAGCGTCCCCACTCCTTTCCCTGTAAAAAAAGAAGACAGGAGCACTACTACCAATCCTGCAATGAGCAGCGCTTTAGAAAACTGATCCACGCCATACCTTCCCTGCATAAAACGTAAAAATTTTTCTTCATACAAAATCCTTCTTTCTCAATAACTCTGTCTACACACATTATTTTCACGATATCTGTAACTTATCGTGTGCTCTTCCGTTGAGTTTCCTAACTAAAATGATATGTGCTATATTCTGCGTCTTGTTTTCATTCAAAAAGTCAAATTAAAATAAATATAAAATGT
>ENA-OQJY01000161-OQJY01000161.1-human-gut-metagenome-genome-assembly--contig:-NODE-161-length-9613-cov-2.266182_pt1 | contig 9613 bp, 10 predicted proteins | sample MGYA00242643_ERZ504788 | MGnify/ENA primary metagenome ERZ504788 (study PRJEB26092, sample SAMD00036361) | human gut metagenome | host: Homo sapiens | study: EMG produced TPA metagenomics assembly of the...
AGGTCACGGAACGCCCGAAACCGGACCGTCTCCCCACACAGTGTTACTTCTTCTATGGTATAATGATTTTTCTCAAATTTCAGCATACCAGGCTACTCTCCTTTTTTGACAAAATATACTTTTTAGAACACAATATAACATTTTTTTGCAAAACATGCTTTTATTCCTCGTCCAGCCAGTGTTTCGGATCAACTTCCAGAAACCTCGCCCGCACAAATCTTTTCTTCTGATCATACGGCACGGTACAGTCAAAAATTGTCTTGCATGCAATTCCGTGATCGCGGATCGATGGCGAACACGTCGGATCGTTTGACGGATCGAGCGGATGACACCGGACACCTGGGATCGTGATGATATCCGCATCGCCCTGGAACCGTGTGTTCATTGCCCAAAGAACATCGTTCATATCGAAGCAGTCCACGTCCTCATCCACGAGAAATACATGTTTCAGTTCACTGAATGCAAGAAAAAGCCAGCAGCGCCGCCTGACGCTGTCTTCCCTCATCACTTGGACCAAGCTTTTTAAACTGAAGAACAGCCATATATTTTCCGCCGCCCGCAGAACCACAGTACACATTCTGGAGTCGTCCCGGCATTGCTTTTTCTACCATGCCGTAGATACTTGCTTCCGTCGGAATGCCCGCCATGGAAACATGTTCCTCGCTTGGTCCGATGCAGGTCTGCATGATCGGATTTCGCCGGTGTGTTACCGCTTTTACTTAATCAGGCGGCACTGATCGCTCGCCGGCCCGGTATAACCCGGAAATTCCGGCATGGCGTAACCGGTGTGGCTGTTCTGATCTTCCTGCACACGCACGCCCGGGATAACCTCGCCCTCGATCACATACTCTGCATTCGCAATTGCCATCTCATTTACCGAAACGCAATGGCACAGTTCCACCGGCTCTTTCCGCAGCGCACCTGCAACCGAAAACTCATCGTAACCAAGCGGTGTTGTCGGCGGCTCAAAGCAGGAACCGATCTCAATCGCAGGATCGACGCCGATGCTGATGGAAATCGGCAGTTTCTGGCCAAGCTCCTCCGCACGGTCTGCCATCGCGCCGATATGGCGTGCACCCGGCGTGAAGAAAATCGAAAGTTCGTCTTTTCCCTGAATACAGAGACGGTGAATCGTCACATCGTGCAGCCCGGTATCCGGGTGGGAAGCGTAACATATGCCAAGCGTGATGTACGGGCCTGCGTCATCCGGCGTGTTGGTCGGTGCCGGGACGAGGCGGTTCAGATCAAAATCGGGATCCGTCGCCAGATGCACAACCTCCTGACACGGCGGCGCACCCTGAAATTCCACCGGTGCAACCGGCTTTTCCACGCTGTGATACAGCATTTTCCCAAGATTCTCCGGCTCACAGTCCAGAAGTGCAGCCACACGCTTCCGGCTCGCCAAGACACCGATCGCAACACTTGCGTCCGGGTGGCCTTTGATATTGCGGAAAATCATTGCCGGTCCTTCTTTCGTCGGACGTTTTACCGTTCCGCCCGCGCCGACATAGCGGTAAACTCCGGCAAGCTCCGCCATCGGATCAACTGCAACATCCGTCTCGGCAAGCTGTCCCGGCATATTTTTCAATCGTTCCAGCGCACTGCGCAGATCTCTTACTTTTTCAGCCATAATCATTCTCCTTATTCCCCAAATCAAAACTGTCTCATAGAATGTTCTTTTTTGTACTCCATTCAGCCAGCAAATCCATCGGATCCTCTCCATCCACTTTCCCTGCTGCATGTTTTATCCTTTTTTATTTTAAAAAAAAACCTTTGTGGAATCAATTCGATCTGTGGTACAATTGTTTCCAGAATGGAATGAATGAAATAGAATGATTTTCAAAAGGAGGTTCTCTCTTATGACCATGGAACAGATCGACTTTTTTCTGATGACCGTCCGATGCGACACTTTTTTAGAAGCTGCAGAAAATCTTCATATCGCACAGTCCACGCTCTCGAAGCAGATCCAGAAGCTGGAATCCGAACTGAATCTCACCCTCTTCGACCGCACCCGCCGCCAGGCGGTTCTGACTCCGGCAGGCGAGCTGTTCTGCCAGGAAGCCTCAGAGCTCTCCCGCCAGTATCATCAGATGCTGCAGAAAATGCGCCACTTTAAAGAGTCGGAATGCCAGCCGCTCCGCGTCGGCTCTCTTCCGTTTCTGACGCAGTATCATCTCACCTCCCGCATCCGCGCTTTCGCACATACGCATCCGGAGGTTGAACTGATGCTGGAAGAGTGTGAAGAAAACGAGCTGATGGACGGTCTGCAGTCCGGTCGTTTTGATCTTGTCATTGCACGGGATTCCATGATCTCACCGCAGAAATATCACTTTGTACCTCTCGCAAAGGATCGTCTCTGTGTGATGCTCCCCATCGATCATCCGCTTGCAGAAAAATCTTCCCTGACAATCGCTGACATTGCCAGAGAACCTCTGATTCTTATGCATCCCTATACCTCGATTTATCAGCTCTGTATGCAACTATTTGAAAAGGCAGACCAAAAACCGCACATCCTGCGCACTGCCCGCCTGGAATCCATAATAAGCTCCGTGGAAGTCGGCGAAGCCTTAAGCCTGTTTGCCGGGAGTAACTTTGCATTGTTCCACCACCCAAACGTCACCGCCGTTCCTCTGCGCGACGCACCGCCTCTTGTGATCGGTGCCGCGTATCCGCTCAAAATGAAAGCATCAAAAAAGCCGGGAAATATCTCTGCACAGACGCTGAAATCATTTGTCTTTTTTATTCAAAATCCCGTATAAAAACACGCTTCTGGTGCTTTCAAACATGCCAGCGGCGTAACGCTGACGCAGCATGAGACAGACCTATGGTTAATAGCAGGCAAAAACAAAAATAGCTGGTAAAATGTCTGACGATCGCCGGAACCGATATTTACCATCCGATCCAGGACGATCTGACCGGTGCGGAAATCGCGTTTGGCGGTGATATGATTCGTTCTCTGAAAAACGACAACTATCTTGTTATGGAAACCGAGGCACAGGGATTTCCAGGATGGACGCCATACAAGGGCCAGCTCCGCCAGCAGGCTTACAGCCATCTTGCCTCCGGTGCAAACAGCGTCATGTACTGGCACTGGCATTCGATTCATAATACGCTCTGGCATCATAATTTCCCATGCGGTTTATCTAAGTCCAAAAAAGAAGCATGTTTGTTTTTTTCCAACACGCTTCTTTTTTTTGTATGCTTTTTTATATTCTCTTTTGCTTTGTATCCTTTTTACTGAACTGCCTCAAATGCCTCATCCAGATCCTCGATGATATCGTCGATGTTCTCGGTACCGATGGAAAGACGGATGGTGTTTGGTTTGATTCCCTGATCCAGCAGTTCTTCCTCGGTGCACTGGCTGTGTGTAGTGGTTGCCGGATGGATCACCAGAGATTTTACGTCGGCAACGTTAGCCAGCAGGGAGAACAGCTCCAGATTGTCGATGAAATCTTTTGCTTTCTGTGCATCACCTTTGATTTCAAAGGTGAAGATGGAACCGCCGCCGTTCGGGAAGTATTTTGCGTACAGTGCCTGCTGCTTTGGATCTTCGGATACAGACGGATGATGTACTTTTTCTACCTGTGGCTGGCTCTCCAGATATTTTACAACCTTCAGCGCGTTCTCTACATGACGCTCTACACGGAGAGACAGTGTCTCAAGTCCCTGCAGAAGCAGGAAAGAGTTGAACGGAGAAAGAGTTGCTCCTGTATCACGCAGAAGGATCGCACGTACTTTTGTAACGAATGCAGCAGGTCCAACTGCTTTTGTAAAGCTGATGCCGTGGTAGCTCGGGTTTGGCTCGGTCAGGGATGCGAATTTGCCGGATCCTTCCCAGTCGAATTTACCGCTGTCTACGATCACACCGCCAAGGGTAGTTCCGTGACCGCCGATAAATTTGGTTGCGGAATGTACAACGATATCTGCGCCGTACTCGATCGGGCGAACCAGATACGGAGTTGCGAAGGTGTTGTCTACAACCAGCGGGATTTTATTCTCATGTGCGATTTTTGCGAGTGCTTCGATATCTACCACATCGGAGTTCGGGTTTCCAAGCGTCTCGATGTAGATTGCTTTTGTGTTCTCCTGAACGGCTGCGCGAACCTCATCCAGATCGAATACATCAACAAATGTGGTGCTGATGCCGTACTGTGGAAGGGTGTGTGCCAGAAGGTTGTAGGAACCACCGTAAATGTTCTTTGCAGATACGATATGGTCGCCTTTCTGTGCCAGGTTGATGATGGTGTAGTTGATAGCTGCTGCTCCGGAAGCTACTGCAAGTGCCGCAACGCCGCCCTCCAGTGCTGCCATTCTCTGCTCGAAAACGTCCTCGGTCGGGTTGGTCAGACGGCCGTAGATGTTTCCTGCATCCTGGAGTCCGAATCTTGCTGCTGCGTGATCGGAGTTGTTGAATACAAAAGAAGAGGTCTGATAGATCGGCACTGCTCTTGCTCCGGTTGCCGGATCCGGATTTTCCTGTCCTACGTGAAGCTGTAAGGTTTCAAATTTAAGATTTCTTTCTGCTCTTGTTTTTTTGCTCATGATTGTATTCTCCTGTTCTGTTTTTCGTTTTTCTATTTCTTTTCATGTTCGATTTTCTATTATTTATCGGAACCGGTTGCCATCTTGTTTTGTCCATGCTGCAATGCGGCTCCGTTTTCTTTCGGTTTTATCTGCTTACACTGCAACACATGACATCATAGATCACAATTCGATTCTCTGCGAAAACTGCTCTCATTCACTTCGCTTCCTCTCGTTTTGGTGATATTTCCTATCTGTTTACAAGGATTATTATAGCGACAGTCTTCTGCTTTGTCCAATATAGAAAATTGATGGCTGGTTATAGGGTTTTCCTATAGCTATTCTTTATCGCCAATATTTTTTCTTCTGAAATTTCTATATCCAATCATGCTACATAAAACAAGATAACAAACGCCATTCATCTCCACAAGATGGGACTCGCAGCTTGCGAAAAGCCTTTTTCAAACACACTCCAGAGAGTCAAAGCGGATATTCGCAATCCGCTTCGCTACTTGCTCATAACCGAATAGCTGCTTCGCAGCTTATCAGGAGTGGCTTGTACCACTCCTGATACAAGCAAGTCCCCACCCACTGCTTATTGCTTTTCGCAATGGAAGCAGGGGACTTACTTGATTCGGTTAAAGTCTTCTTGTTTCTCCTTTTTTACAGCACAAGCTCCTTATATTTCCGAATTTCTTCCAAATACTGCTGTCCCAGTGCGCTGATCGACATACCCTTCCTGGAAATATAACCGATCATCATGTTTTCCTCCGCGTGAAGCGGCACAGCGCGGTAGTCACTGCCGTTTAATTCCTCACAGATAATGCCGGAGCAAAGCGTATAACCATTCAGTCCGACCATCAGATTCAGCATGGTCGCACGGTCATTTGCCTTAATGATTCTCTTATATTCATACGTCGAAAGCACTTCCTCTGCCAGGAAGAACGAATTGTTGCTTCCCTGATCAAATGACAGGCATGGATATTCCTTCAGCTCCTCCATGGTGATCTCCGCCTGATCCGCAAGCGGATGATCTTTCCATAGATAGACGTACGTTCCGCAGGAAAACAGGTCGTGAAACTCGAGGTTATTATCCTTCAGCAGCTTGTTCAGCACCTTCGCATTAAAGTCATTCCGATACAAATCCCAAGCTCACTCTTGAAGTTTTTACATCCATCAGCACATCGTACGTTCTCGTCTCATAACCGCAAACTCGTACTCATCCATACCAAACTGCTTCACCAGCTCCACAAACGCCTTTACGGCAAAACTGTAATGCTGCATCGACACGCTGAATTTTTTTCTTTCCCTTGGTGCGATAAATATAGCGGTTCTCGAGAAGCTGATACTGGTCTGTGACCTGACGTGCGTAACCCAGAAACTCCTCGCCCTCCGGGGTCAGTACTGTTCCGTGGCTGCTGCGCTTGAACAGCTCAATTCCAATCTCTTTTTCCAGCTCCTTGATTGCTCCGGAGAGACTCGGCTGTGAAATATAGAGTGCCTTTGCCGCCTCATTCATGGATCTGGAATCTGCGGCCCGAATTACGTAGCGAAGCTGTTGTAATGTCATAAGTAAAGTTCCCTTTCTGGTATAAATTAATATGCGAAACTGCCATTCGCGGTGGAGAGAAAATGCCGCGGATGGCAGTGTTCGCTGATATCTATTATTTTAAAATCTGAAGCTGTTCCCTTTTATTTGGCAAATAGGGCTGTGGAATAGTATCTGTCTCCGTTATCCGGCAGGAGCACAACGATGGTTTTTGCCTTTATTTTCCTCTCGTTTTGCGAGCTGGATCGCCGCATACAGAGCTGCTCCGGAGGAAATTCCTGCGAGAATCGCTTCCTCGGCTGCCAGATATCTTCCGGTCTCGAAAGCGTCCTCATTTTCTACTTTGATGATTTCATCGTAAATGCTGGTGTTCAGGGTATCCGGCACAAAGCCTGCGCCAATTCCCTGGATTTTGTGCGGTCCGGAAACGCCGTCGGACAGTACCGGGGAGGATGCCGGTTCTACTGCTACGATTTTTACTTCCGGTTTTTTCTCTTTTAAATATTCACCCGTTCCGGTGATGGTTCCGCCGGTGCCGACACCTGCAACAAAGATATCAACCTCTCCGTCGGTGTCTTCCCAGATCTCCGGTCCTGTTGTCTTTTTGTGGGTTGCCGGGTTTGCCGGGTTCACAAACTGGCCTGCGATAAAGCTGTTCGGAATCTCTTTGGCAAGCTCATCGGCTTTCTCGATTGCACCCTTCATTCCCTTCGTTCCATCGGTCAGAACAACTTCTGCGCCGTATGCTTTTACAATATTGCGGCGCTCCACACTCATTGTCTCCGGCATGGTAAGGATCATGCGATAGCCTTTTACGGTTGCTGCCGCTGCCAGTCCGATTCCAGTGTTTCCGGAGGTCGGCTCAATGATAACCGAGCCTTCTTTTAAGAGACCTTTTGCCTCAGCGTCCTCGATCATCGCTTTTGCAATACGGTCTTTTACGCTACCTGCCGGGTTAAAGGATTCTACCTTTGCGATCAGTTTCGCCTGCAGTCCTTCTTTTTCTTCAATTCTTTTCAACTCTACCAGCGGTGTCTTTCCCACAAGATCCAGAATGCTGTCATATACCTTTGCCATCGTTGATTTCCTCCTTACTTTTGCGCTCTTTTCTCTATTTCCTTATTTCCTATTGAGTTTGTATGTTTTAAGTTGGTTCCATCTTATTCCAATTGGATGGAAATGTCAACACATTTCACTGGTATGATTAGAAAAGATCCTTACACTCCCTTTGCCAGGGCAATACTGACCGCCATTCCGACAAGAGAAGAGAACAAGGCGCCCGCCAATGTGTACCGTGTTTTTTTGATCTGCACCGCGCCAAAATAGACTGCCATGGTATAAAAACCGTCTCCGTGCACGACATCATAATCGATGCCGCCCGTCCGGCAAAGGAGTCACAGCCCGCCTCTTTGTAGAGATCCAGCAGAAGACCCACCGCCGCGCTGTTGGAAAAGAGACGCACAACACCGAGCGGTACCAGCGCAGACGGGATTCCCGCCGGTTCCAGCACGGTTCCAAGCAGTTTTCCAAATTCCTCCAGAAATCCCGATGACCGCAGCACGCCGACCGCCGCCATCAGCCCGATTAAGGTCGGCACAATTCCGATCACCGTCCGCATGCCGTCCTTCGCCCCGTTCAGAAAATCGCCGAACACATCCTGTTTCATCAAAAGCCCCAGTCCGACCACATAAAAAATCAGCACGGGAACCATCAGATCTGAAAGCGCCGAAAGAAAACGCAAAAAAATCCCCTCCCCAGAAAAATCCTATCAGATACACTCCGATACAATTTATTCCGCGGGCGGGGATTTATGTAACTTTATTTCACTTTAATCTGAAACAGACGCGCCATATACGTCTCCGGGAAGTGAATCTGCAGCGTCTTGCTGTAGTCATCGTAATGGAACACATCGCCGCAGGCCTTCGGGTAAATGCAGCTTACTTCCAGCTCTTTTCCCGGGAATGCACGGTCAAGCGGAACCTCAAAACCGGCCTCTCCGCCGCGTCTCCACACACCAAGATAAATTACATCTCCCGGCACACGGATTCCGGCTGCGAGGTGTTTTTCTCATTGTCTGCCCATCCCATCGGCCAGAACGGAACGCCGTCCTTGATGCCGCTGCGGATCTCTTTGTAGCAGTCAATTCCCTCTTTTACAAGTTCAAACCGCTCCGGCGAAATTTCTGCGAGATGGCCGCTTTGGTGAATACGAAGCAGCAGCGCATTGACCATATTGAAAATAACTTCCTCTTTTGTGCCGTCCCGCAGCGGATATGACCAAATTGCCGCCTGCTCCGGCGTCACGCCGATGGCTGCATTCGCCGAAATCGTCGCATAATTGCGGTAATCCTCCTGATCGCTGGTCGACTGAATGCTGTTTCGCGCCAGCATCGCATAGTCCATCCGAAGACCGCCGCTCGAGCAGTTCTCAATGACAAGATCCGGATACTTTTTGTAGATGCCATCCAGCCATGCCAGATACGCTCTCTCATGCTCCAGAAGACCGTCTCCAAAACTGTCTGCATCCACTTCCGTACCAATACCAGGCTCAATATTGTAGTCCATCTTGATATAGCCGACACCGTAGTCCCGTACCACACGGTCGATGACTTCGGTCACATGCTCAATCACAAGCGGATGACGGAAATCCAGCTGATAACGGCTTCTGTCATACACACGCTTGCCGTGGCGCAGGAAGAAGCACTCATCCGGCAGAATGGAAGCCTTCTTACAGTTGATACCCATAACCTCCAGCTCCAGCCAGACACCAGGAATCATGCCCTTCGAACGAATATAATCCGTCACCTCACGCACTCCATTCGGAAAGCGCTTTTTACTCTCCTGCCACTCACCGACACTGTCCCACCAGTTGCCGTCCGCATACCAGCCGGCATCAATGACAAAATACTCACATCCGGCCTTCTCTGCCGCATCCACCAGCGGGAACTCTTTTTCTGTGGTCGGATCTCCAAACAGACAATTCATATAATCATTGAAAATAACCGGCAGATTTTCATTATCTTTGTTCGGACGGCGGATCTTTCTGCGGTACTTCGTCAAAGTACCAATCGCTTCCTCGAAATCATCAGGACCTACGCCGACAGCCACCGGAACCGTTGTAAAGGAATCTCCCGGCTTCAGGTTCTTCGACCAGTGTGACTGAATCTCTGTCGGACCGCTCACCGCCAGATAAAAATGGCAGTTCTGATCTCCGATCTCATAATGCCAGGAACCACTGTGGTCAATCTCAAAAAACAGACTCGAATCTGCCGCACTGTTTCCAATATATCCCATCGGCACATATTCCTTCGCCGACCAGTTGCCCGTATTCGTAATCTCAATCGTCTTCGAAGTTCTCTGATAATTATGCGGCTGCGTCTGCGCCATGCCAAGATCTGCAAACCGGTACTTCTTCACCGTCAGCTCCTTCTGCCATCCATTGTGAACCACAACCATCGACATCTTGTCATCCGAGCTGACAAGCTCTGGAATTCCCTCTTTCTGTTCCTTCTCAATACCCCAGTAACTAAAACTCGAAATGTAC
>ENA-OQJY01000162-OQJY01000162.1-human-gut-metagenome-genome-assembly--contig:-NODE-162-length-9556-cov-2.237671_pt1 | contig 9556 bp, 14 predicted proteins | sample MGYA00242643_ERZ504788 | MGnify/ENA primary metagenome ERZ504788 (study PRJEB26092, sample SAMD00036361) | human gut metagenome | host: Homo sapiens | study: EMG produced TPA metagenomics assembly of the...
GGAAATGCAAAAATCCGCAAAGGTCAGGGTTATGCCAATAAATTCGCCAATGCAGGAATCTCTATTACCGGAAAAAGAGACGCTGCTACCAAAAAAGCAGGCGTTAAAGTTCTTCAGACAGCTCTGAACAGGGATTATGGTGCCGGTCTGGATGTAGACGGTATCTGGGGAACAAACACAGACAATGCTCTTGGACAGCATTATGTAAAAAATGGTGAAACACAGTATATGGTAACTGCCGCTGAGATTCTCCTTCTTTTACGTGCTTATGATCCAAACGGTGTAGAGATTCCCGGTACCTTTGGCTCAGGACTTCTCTCTGCTGTAAAGGCATTCCAGAAGGCACAGTGGTTTCGCTGGTTTTCGCCTGTCAGTTTGTCGTATTTTTTCTTCTTGTCTTTTTTTAGATTACAGGTCGTTTTACCATTTCCTGCAGCTAGGTTGACACAGTGGCGGGCTGCCTCGCTCTCGAAAGGTCGGGTAGTCCATCGTTGCGCTGTCGTCTGCTTTGTCGGAGATGGCGCGGAGTACGACGTATGGAATCTTGTTCAGATAAGCGCCCTGCGCAATCGCAGCGCCCTCCATCTCGGCGCAGGAACCGTTGAATTCCTCGATCAGATTGGTTTTTCACTTCTTTGCTGGAAATAAACTGGTCACCGCTGACCACGCGTCCGCGGAATACCTGGATTTCCGGATTGACTTCCTTGCAGACTTCCTCTGCCACCTCTGCGAGGTGCTCGTCTGCCGGAAAGCTCAAAACACCCATCTGCGGAATCTCGCCGAGCGGGTATCCGAAGATGCGCACATCCATGTCGTGCTGAACAGCATCGGTCGAAATGACGATATCGCCGATGTTAATTTCATTCCGCAGGGAGCCTGCAATTCCGGTGTTGATGACACAGTCCACGCCGTAATCATCTACAAGAATCTGGGTGCAGATACCGGCGTTACTTTGCCGATTCCGCTGCGCACAACAACCACTTCTTTTCCGTTCAGGTAACCGTGGTTGAACTCCATGGATGCCTTCGTGCGGATTGTAACATCCGTCATCATTTCCTTTAAGCTTGCAACTTCAACTTCCATTGCACCGATAATTCCGATTAACTTCATGTTTATGATATCCTCCAATAACTTTACATGTACTCCCCGATTCTTTCTGTTCTTGCTTTTATGAAATCATTTTTGTCAGCGGTCAGCCGCTAAAGTAAGAACGGAAAACTCCGGGAGTCCATTTTCTTTCCTTCTGGTTTCTTTGTAATTCCTGTTACAGTATACAATAAATTTGGGATCTGTGGTATCTTTTTTCTTGCTGTTTTCGTAATCTATGATATAATAGCAGGAACCGAAGAATTATCGTGGCTGAAGTTCACGATAATGTTCTAATTTTTTATTCACAAAGGAGGATCTTATCGATGGAATATACAACAAAAGGTACCTGTTCCAGAAAAATTCTGTTTGAGGTAGAAGACGGTAAAGTACACAACGTGCAGTTCGTAGGCGGATGCAACGGAAACACACAGGGTGTTGCAAGACTCGTTGAGGGCATGGACGTAAACGAAGCCATCTCCCGCATGAAAGGCATCGACTGCAACGGACGCGGAACATCATGTCCAGACCAGCTTGCAAAAGCACTGGAACAGGCAATTCAGAAATAACTCTTTTTAACGCTTGCTCTTTTTTATAATAAATCCCCGGGAATGCTCACCCGGGGATTTTTGTAATTTATGCACTTCTGTTTTTTCTTTTCTGATGCAGCACAGCCTCCCTGCCGCCTGCTTTCTGCCGCTCTTTCTTCTATATATAATAGCGCGGTCTTTCTTCCTTCCGGTCGCTGAAACAGTTTTATCTGTCCCATTTGTCGCAGAGACTGTTGATCTGATCGGCAAATTTCGAAAGGTCTTTGTTAGCACCGCCTTTGTTTCTTGTAATGACGGTGAGCAGCCGCTGACCAGCCGCAACGAGGCGGTCGAAGACGGCATTTCCGCTGCTTCTCGTGCGCAGTGTTCCTGCGTTTGCCGTTGTTTCCTTCTGGATCGGAATGCCGACAGTTTTCTCGATAAATTCATTTTCTTTCAGATCAAATACGGTTCCGGAGAACGGAGCCATCGCCGGGTAGCGGAATTCGTCCCACAGTTTTTCCGCAAAAATTTCCGTCACTTTATCTTCGCCGTGCGTTACGAAAACGCGGTCCGGTTTTTACCTGCAGACTGCCCGCCCATTTGAGCAGTCCTTCCTGATCTGCGTGGCCGCTCATGCCCGGGAACTGGATGATGTGCGCGTTCACATGAACCTCTTCCTGGAACAGTTTCACTTCCTTCGCGCCTCCGATCAGCGCCCGTCCCAGTGTACCGACGGCCTGATAGCCGACGAAGAGAACCGTACTCTCCTGCCGCCAGAGGTTGTGCTTCAGATGATGCTTGATTCGTCCTGCATCGCACATGCCGCTTGCGGATATGATGACCTTCGGGGTTTCGTTGAAGTTGATGGCTTTCGACTCATCGGATGTAATCGAGAGCTTTAAGCCCGGAAACAGAATCGGATTAATGCCCTGCGCAAGGAGCGCAGCTGCATCGGAATCGTAGCACTCTTTCTGATGATCGCGGAAAATATTGGTTGCCTCAACGGCAAGCGGACTGTCCACGTAAACCGGGAATTCGCCGTGGCCGTGAACCAGATGTTCTGCCTTAATTTCACGAATAAAGTACAGCATCTCCTGCGTTCTTCCAACAGCAAACGACGGGATCACGAGGTTGCCGCCGCGGTCGAGCGTTTCCTGAATGATTTTTGCCAGCTCCGGTACATAATCCGGTTTCGGACCGTGGCTCCGGTCACCGTAGGTGGATTCCATAATCACGTAATCAGCGCTCTCCGGGTACTCCGGGTCGTTGATCAGCGGCTGATGGATATTTCCGATATCGCCGGAGAAGAGCAGTTTTTTCGTCACACCGTCCTCTGTCAGCCACAGCTCAATGGATGCGGAGCCGAGCAGATGACCGGCATCGAGAAAACGGATCTGAATGCCGTCCGATAGTGTCACACGCTGATGATACGGAATGCCCTCCAGCAAGCGGATCACGCCGAGGGCGTCCTCCATTGTGTACGGCGTGACGTAATCTTCTTTTCCCGCCCGGCGGTTTTTGCGGTTCCGCCACTCGGCCTCGGCGAGCTGAATGTGTGCGCTATCGCGGAGCATGATGTCCGAAAGCGCTACCGTCGCCGGGGTCATATAGATTGGACCGCGGAAGCCGTGCGCATACAGCAACGGCAGATTTCCGGTGTGATCGATGTGCGCGTGCGTGATCAATCAAAATCAAGCTGGGATGCCGGGACCGGAATCGGCTTGTTTTCATAAATATTCGGTCCCTGCTCCATACCGCAGTCCACTAAAAACTTCTTTCCGGCAGCCTCCAGATAATAACAACTGCCCGTCACTTCATGTGTTGCTCCAAGAAATGTAAGACGCATAAGATGCCTCCTGTTCTCCCGTGTTTGTTCGGGGACAAAATGTTGTCACTGCGGGTCAAAACACGCGTTATACGTTTGGCCCGTTATCGCGGCCAGCAGTCGTCAAGTTCCCATGCCAGCATGGTCTTTGACGCGTTGTCCGCGAAAATAATCTGAAATTCCTTTTGTATTTTATGCTTATTCTCTCTTTTTTGATTATTATAGCATAATATCTGGCAGATTCCAACGGAATTTTAAGGCAGATTGCACAACAATCTTGATATTTTTGTTCAATTATGGGCATCGGCCGCCGGAAGTGCATAGAAAAGAGGCACCGGTATTCCTGCAGTAATACCGATGCCTCACTTATCGGGGCCAGCCGATGTTCCGTATGATCACTCACACGCTGAACATAGTAACACATGATGACTCAGATCTGTGTTGTGGTTGGAAAAAGGAATTTCGACGCGTTGAAAATCCTGAAAGATCTGCGTTTTCGTCTTAATATATTCATTGTTATAAGGTTTCTATAGGGGACTGGCCCCGGTTTTTTAAGGGGGAGGGAGGTGGTGAACTACTGGGCTAAAAATTGTTTCCGTTTGTTTACACTACTCACTTGTGCCTTTGTTCGAAGCTATTGATTTTATAGAATTTTAATTATCCAATATAGATACCATTAGTTGAACTTCCGCCATTTTCAGTAACACCATTTTTAGTGCATGAATGATAACCACGTAAACGATAATAATAACCTTTTTCTACCTTTACTTGTGTTCCCATATACAAACTCTCAGTGTTATAGTCCACTTTTCCCCACTTTTCATAGCTATAAAAATTACCATCACCCTTTGAACGCTCTAAGTAAACATTCAATTTCACAGTGTTGCATGTAACATTACATTCCGTTCCAGCAGCAATTCCAACATAACCATTTCCGTTATTCGTAATCCTAACAAATCCCTGATGCAGATATGTACTTCTTGCTACACTCTGATAATCACCGCTTGATTCTAAATCGTTTGTCAATACAGATCCATCAATTGTATCACCAAGATAATCCAAAGCATCTGCTTCTACATTTACTACATTCAATGACATCGCTAAGACGAGCATCATGCAAAAGAGTAAGTGTTTTAAATTCATAACCTTTTTCATACTTCCTCTTTCCCCTCGTCCTCATCTACATTATATATACGTACACATTTAAAAATGATTACAAATTATACTGCATTTCATTTAAAATTTTTACTAGCTCTTTCTTTTCTATCTGTCCACTTAATTCATAATACGCATCTTTATATTTCCAAACCGCATAATAATTTTCTTCCTCATTTTCAGACATTGTTCCCATCTCAACATCTAACACATCATCTAAAGTTTCTATTTGAACTTTTTCCCTATCCTTCCAATTTCCTTGCGACAAATCTTTTTCATTCCCCAACAAATGAAAATATACAAAATTTTCATTATATTTGTATTTAATTACTGCCATTTGTGCTTCCGGTACTATAAAAAAAATCCTTGTACTCCATACCTTCCGGAATATAATAGAATTCTGGTACTGCAATATGAATTTTTTCTACAATCTCTGTCTTCGCTTGTTCAAAATTAGATTCTGAATCATCTCGATTTTCACCATTATCTGTCCAAGTCACATCACCCGAATTCCGAACCCCACTAATCGTCTCCACCAACCGAATCCGATTCGCCTCGCTCGTCATACTCGCTCCAAAAACGCACGCCCCCACAACCAACACAACACCAGCTGCCTTTGCCGTCCGTACCCAGTGTTTTGTTGTTTTCGCTCTCTTCGCAATCTTCTTCTGTCTCTCCGCCTGCTTTTCGCGTTCTGCCTTTCTCTCCACGATCTGGCGGCGGATCTCCAGTGTTTTTTCTGTCGGGTTGCCTTCCGCGTCCGCGAGTCCTTCCTTCTGGAGTCGCTGCTGGAAGCGCTCGTACATTGCGTTCAGTTCTTCCTCTGAAAGTGCAGGCGCAGCCTCCGGCTCCTGTTCTGTTGCTGTGTTTCCTTCCTCTGCCTTTACAACTGCCGATTCCCCTTCCACCGTTTTCGAATCCGCAGCCATTTTTTCTTCCATCGTCTGCTCCAGTTTCTTTTTCAGCTGTTCTTCTTTTTCTATCTTTTTCATCTTCTTCCGTTCCTCGGCATTTTCCATGTTGTAACCGCTCTTGACTTTTTTTCTTCTTGAGGGGATAATAAAAGCCAAATGATATTATCAAATTCCAGGGAGGAATTCTCATGAAGCATATTGTTCTGACAGGCGGAGGTACCGCCGGCCATGTTACCCCGAATATTGCCCTGATTCCAAAATTAAAGGAAGCAGGTTATAAAATCTCTTATATCGGTTCCTACGACGGTATGGAGCGCAAGCTGATCGAAGATCTCGGCATTCCGTATTACGGAATTTCATCCGGAAAGCTGCGCCGCTACTTCGATCCGAAAAACTTTTCCGATCCATTCCGCGTCGTAAAAGGCTACTTTGAAGCAAAAAAACTGCTCAAAAAGCTGAAACCAAACGTTGTCTTCTCCAAAGGCGGCTTCGTTTCGGTACCGGTTGTCCTTGCCGCCAAAGCATGTAAAGTCCCGGCGCTCATCCATGAATCGGATATGACGCCTGGCCTGGCAAATAAGCTGTGTATTCCGTCCGCTGCAAAGGTCTGCTGTAATTTCCCGGAAACCGTTAAATGTCTCCCGGAAAACAAAGCCGTTCTGACCGGAACGCCAATCCGCCAGGAACTGCTGTCCGGCGATGCACGGGAAGGCCTGAAGTTCTGCGGATTCAATGCCGCAAAACCGGTTATTCTCGTCATCGGAGGAAGCCTCGGTTCCGTCGCTGTCAATCATGCGGTCCGTTCTATTTTACCAGAACTTCTGAAAGATTTCCAGGTGATTCATCTCTGCGGTAAAGATAAACTGGATGCATCCTTAAATGGTACCGAAGGTTACGTTCAGTTCGAGTACATCAAAGATGAGCTCCCGGATCTCTTCGCCGCAGCAGATCTGATCATCTCCCGCGCCGGCGCAAATGCGATCTGCGAAATCAGTGCTCTGGCAAAACCAAACATTCTGATTCCGCTTTCTGCCAATGCCAGCCGCGGAGACCAGATTTTAAATGCGCGTTCCTTTGAGCGTCAGGGTTACAGTAAAGTTCTGGAAGAAGAATCCGTGAATGCGCAGACTCTTCAGTCCGCAATCCGTGAGGTTTACGAAAACCGTCAGACCTACATCAATGCGATGAAGAAGAGCAGCCACACCGATTCCATCGGCCGCATCCTTTCCCTGATCCAGGAATGCGAACGCAAATAGTAACTACAGAAATCCCCTTTCTCTGGCTTTGTCAGCAAAGTGCTGGCAAAGCCATTTTTTCGTCCGGGTCATTTTCACCCGCAGATTTCCGATGGTGATACCCATTTCGGATGCTACTTCCTTTTCCGAACGCTCATGCACCTTGATTTCACGCGTAATATAATAACCCGATTCATCATGATCTTTCAGTGCATCCATCACTTCCTGAAAAAAATGATTTCTCTCCTGCTTTTCTTCCTCTGCAAGCGTCGGAAGTTCCATCTCTTCCGCCCGAAGATCCTCATCCAGTTCGTTCCAGTCAAAACGTTGTGTTTTTCTTGATAATCAATTCCCAGATTCTTTGCAGCGACACGGACCCAGCCTTCTACTCTGTCTTCATCCAGCGCATCAATATTCAGGTACAGTTTCACCATCGTTTCCTGTGCGATATCATCCGCATCGGCTTCATTGTGCACCACCTGCATTGCGGCTGAATAGGCTGTCATTACATACTTTTTTATATATTTCTGAAAAGTTATTTTTGTCCATTGTTCTCCGCCCCTTGTTCGTCTGTCATTGATTCTTTTTCTGGCTGCTGCCAGCCTTTTCTCAGGCCTTCAGCTCTGCCGTCACGCTCTCAATGATCTGCTCTTTTACCGCATCCTCGAGAGTTCCCTGCTTCCATGCAGCAATACCGGCATTGTCACCTTCATATCTTGGAATCAGATGCATATGGAAGTGGAATACCGTCTGTCCTGCTGCCTCACCATTGTTCTGTACCAGATTGAAGCCATCGGAATGAAGCGCTTTCGTCATGGCTGTTGCCATTTTTTTGCCGAGAATCATTGCTTTCGCTGCGGTTTCATCCGGAATTTCATAAATGTTTGCAAAATGCTGTTTTGGAAGAATCAGCGCATGTCCTTTCGTTGCCGGTCCCTGATCCAGAATGACACGGAACTCATCGTCCTCATACAGTGTCGCGGTTGGAATTTCTCCGTTTGCTAATTTACAAAAAATACAATCCATGATCTTTTTCTCCTTTACTTTTTTTAATTTTTCTGTTGTTCAGAATCCCGTTCTGCACGGTTCCGAACAACTCTATTTTCTCACTATTTGTCGAAAAATGTCAAATAATGCAGAACGCTTTTTGTTGCGCGCTCCCCCTTTTCAATGCTAAACTTTTGCCTAATCAAAAATCATTACCTACGCATCATAAGGAGGATACGGCTATGTCAAAAGAACCAACAACCAATTCACAGGGCTTATCGGAAGAATGTCACGCTATGATTTCCCGGATTTCACATGAGGTTCGAAATCCTGTTGCGGTTATCCACAGCTTTCATCAGCTTCTTCTTTTAGCGCATCCGGAGCTTTCCAACGATCTCTATTTTCAGAAAATCCAGGAAAATATGGCTTTTCTGAACTCCCTGCTCGATGAGCTCTCCTGCTATAATCATTCATATCGGGCGGTACGCGCTTACGTGAATCCTTATCTTCTGCTCCAGAATCTCTGTGCCGATACCGGCGTTCTCCTCGAAAAACAACAGGTTTCCATTGAACTTGTCAAGGAATCTGCCATTCCGCGCTTTGCCCTTGATACCACGCAATTTCGTCAGCTTTTTCTGAACCTGATCCGAAATGCGGCGGAAGCAATGCCTTCCGGCGGAACGATCAAAATCTCTCTCTGTTTCGACGGTGACTTTCTGACCATCCGTGTGCAGGACACTGGCTGCGGAATCCCCGCCGAGGATCTGCCGACTCTCTTTGACCTTTTTGTCACACATAGAAAAACGGAACCGGCCTTGGACTTGCCATCTGCAAGGAAATTGTAACTGCACACGACGGCACGATTTCCGTTTCTTCCGTGCCCGGGGAAGGAAGCACCTTTACGGTCGTTTTCCCCTTTTCCTGATCCTTGCCATTCCCGGATAGAGAACCGCCATCAGGACTGCACCTGCCAAAAAACCGCCGATGTGTGCGAAGTTGTCCACATTTGAAGACTGGAATCCGACCAGCAGCGAAAGGACAGCCATGACGGCCATCCGCCGGAAGGTGAGATCCTCCAGCCTTCCTTTCCGAAATGCCAGAAGAACAAGCATCGCTCCGACTGCAGAAAAAATCGCTCCCGAAGCGCCGGCGGAAACTGCCGGTGCTTCCCCTGTTTTCATCAGGAACAGTTCATGCAGATACGAGCACAGATTTCCGACGAGTCCGCCGCCCATATAGATGACCAGATAACGGATCTTTCCAGCTGCGCGTTCCAGGTAATCCCCAAGGAACAAAAGAAGCAGCATGTTGTTGATCAGATGCTGGATGCCAAAGTGAAGAAACATACTCGTAAACAGGCGATAGTATTCTCCGCTCTCAATCAGCGGCGCATACGCCGCACCGCAGTCCATCATATGTCTGGAGCTCTCTGTCCCTCCGGTCAGTGTGACTGCAAGGAATACCAGAATATTGCATACAACGATGACCAGATTGATGCTGTTTTTTGTATCTCTTCCACATACGGTCCACGATATCTTCGTTCGGATCGTAACTGTTTTTCCTTTGTTCTTCCATTACATCATTTCCTTATCTGTGCTATTTTTTTATTTATAATTTAATTCACTTGTAAATGCAAGAAATCGTCAAATTTTTTCTTTTTTGTATAAACGTTTTTCGACAATTATTGACGCTTCACGACGACTTTCGACGTTTTATGACATTATTTTTACATTATTTCTTTTTTTAATTTTATGCATAATTTTCTTTTCTATAATATTTTGTTTCATTCGCATAACTTTTTTCTTTGATCATTCTGCCATA
>ENA-OQJY01000164-OQJY01000164.1-human-gut-metagenome-genome-assembly--contig:-NODE-164-length-9384-cov-2.515826_pt1 | contig 9384 bp, 9 predicted proteins | sample MGYA00242643_ERZ504788 | MGnify/ENA primary metagenome ERZ504788 (study PRJEB26092, sample SAMD00036361) | human gut metagenome | host: Homo sapiens | study: EMG produced TPA metagenomics assembly of the...
CATTCAACAACTCAAGTCTCGCAGGTATTGTAGAATCTCCCGCCCTAAATAGCTTGATATTCAATCAGACTTTCTATGGGAAGTCCTGCATTTCTCATACATACTGCAAGCTCAACCCATCTAAGATCTTCTTCCTGGTAATCCCGAATTCCTCCGGATGTTCTTGTAACTTTAGGAATCACATTAACCCTCTCATAATAACGGAGGGTATCCTGTGAAATACCATATTTTTCTGACACTTCTTTTATTGTCATATTCTTCCTCCACAATTTAAAGAAGATTTTTCACACTCTGTATCCATTCATTAATTTGTTCCTGAGATGTCTCCAGATTACTTCCACCTGTAGAATCAAACTGTATCTGCATATCGCAAACCACATTTGCGCCTTTGCAGGCTACTTTCATATCCTTTATTACATGCCCTGGCCAGCCACCATTTGTCATAAAAGGTACTACTGTCTTTCCGGTAAAATCCTGTTGGTGCAGAAATGTTTTTACAGCCGGAGCCATTGTGTACCACCATGTAGGTGTCCCAACTGCGATGACATCATAATCTGCAATATTGATATCCAGCGGTTTAATTTCAGGTTCGTATCCGCGCTGCACTTCATTCTGTCCCTGATTTACCACATCATCATAACTTCCAGAATATGGAACTACGGTATCTATTTTTAGAATATCGCTATCATTCTCACTCTGCAGCATTTTTGCAATTCTTTCCGTGTTTCCATTTGACCATGAATAATATATAATCAGTAATTTCTTCATCTTTTTACCTCCTGTTTCGATTAGTATACTACTTGAAGTTAACTCCAAGTCAAGAGCTTTTGATTTTTTCTTCATAAACGCTGGTATGACGCAGACTGTGGAAGACCCAAGACTCGCTACTGGCGGTTGGTTAGACCTTACCAGACAGGCATTCCACCTGCTAGACTACTCGCCCTTGTCTGGGCGCACAATTCCGATTTGTATTTCTGTTTGTTTAAAAATGGGCAACTCCAATTGGAATTGCCCACTCATTACACTAATTATGCGATTTTTTCTTGTCTTCCGTTGATATGATAATATCACCAAAAGGTGGGTATTGCACATTGTACTTTTATATCATATTCTATAATAAAAGTACCCACCAGAGGAGGTTTATATGAATATAGATAATGTTATGAATTTCTTTTATAAGAAAATCTCAATTAGAGTAAAATATGCTGTGGATAAAAGTGGACTTAGACAAGAAGATATACATAGCAATCAAAAACTTATTAGTAAAATAATAAATAATAAAAGAGATAGACATAACCGATTTCTAATCATTGATTCCGTATTTGAATGTGACATAATAAATGATGAAACTGGCGAAAGAAAACCTGGCGGATTACTGGGTATCAAGGAATTAGGATTTAAGGATGAAAAAGAGGTATTATGGGGAACTGACGAAGAAATAAATAATTATATGTTCGACCTATTTGAGCATCTTATTTTAGAAGTTTTTTCTGACCAAAACGAGTATAATTTAGATATTGAGAAATATCTTTGTGATTACATTCCTTATGCCAAGAATAGTACCTACTGGGAAGTAATTGTTAAAGGTATATACCCAGCTATGTTTTATGGTGTGTCAGAAGACAAAATTCTCTGCGATTTATTTCCTGCTCGTGAAGAAGCAATTCGACTTATATATAACCGATGCTCTGCATCATTTAAAGATTATTTCTTCTCTTTTATTGAAGATAAAAAATCATTTCGCGGAATTGATAAGATATTTAAAACATCATTTATTGACGAAAAATTCGTTCCACTAATTCGCGACAATCCACCTAATTCAACATCCTTAGGCTTACGAATACAGCAACTTATTCTTGAAGACTTATCACATACAGCGTCTTTGATAGTAGGTGAAACAATAAACAATATAGAATATAAAAAAGCTTTAATACATGCTTCTTCGGAATATATATTAGCTTTAGAAGAAATTCACGAAACATTCATACAAAAAAAGGAAATGGAACTTATTAATTTCAGATCCATTTCATTTTTTCCTGTTACAATGTTTTTCTTAGTTACCACAGACAAATCCGTTCTCTTATACCAGAACAATGTGACTAGGTCTTTTTTCTGGTTCTTCAAAATTCAATGTTTTATCATCAATATATGACTTAGTCGCTGCATACAAAGTTGTTCTTCCGCTCACGATATTATTAACAAATGTTTTTATACATTTTCTCTCATCATCCGATAATACTGGAACAAAAACATTTTTTGCATCTTCCTCACATACCTCTGCAAGACCATCTGAGCCCCGTGAAAATGCTCTCATCTGAACAGCCCATCCCTCGCTATTCAAATATGTAAGAACATCTGCTAAATACTTTTCTTTTCCTTTCTTCATTCTTGCTCTAAAACAGCCATTAGTTATAACAACATTCTTATCTTTTTCTGAAATGTAACACCATTTTACAGCACTTCCCCATATTGAACCAAAATAAATATCTCCCTCTTCAGCAAAATGTCTTGCTCGACTAGGCAACTCCCAGCCACGCAATTCCTTTGAATAAAATTCTCCATGTCCAATATCTTGAATTTCTGTGTAATTGTAAATATTTGATGAAACAAGTTTTATCTTCTTACCATCCGAAGAAGTTTTCTCTGGTATAAAATCAACTAAATCACCAAGTTTGTTATACATATTTTTTTTAATGTTTTCTCGTAGAACAGTAAATTTCTTGCAATAACGTTTCGGATCTAATGTAAAATATTTGTCTGAATATACATTATTTATATTAGTAACCCATGCACCGTCCTTACCTTTTACCTCTCGTCCTATTTTTAACCAAGGGAACGTATCTGAAGCTTGACTTAATATGATTCTCTCTAAAGCAGCTGTAAAATCGCTATCAATTTGTGGTTCATTGTTTTCATCAATAATTAAGCATCCATCTTCCTTCGCTCTAACATAAATCGGCGCAGCCTTCTTATTTCCTGCTTCCCATCCGACTTTTTCAATCATTTCAACAGCAAATGAATATTCATCCTCAAATTTTTTAACTGGTTTTGTCCTCTTCTCCAAAAATACAATGCTAGCACTAACATCCGCTCCGCTTGATTTAAAGGTAAAACGCGGAAGGGATACTATTGCTGCAACACGCGCATTAGAGAGTATCCATTGACGAACTATCGCAAATTTATCTGACCTATTACCCAAATATCCATTAGGAAGAATAATTGCTATTCTCCCCCTCTTTTTACACTCTTTTATACATGCTTCAACAAAAAGAATCCCTGTCTCTTGCTTGTCCATTAATTTTTCTGACTTGACATAGTAATCTCCTTCTCTTGTCCATTCATATGCAAGTTGATAATTCTTAAGTACAGCACTTCTCTTTTCTACAATTTTGGAACCGAACGGAGGATTGCAAACTACTACATTATACTTTTCTTTGTATTCATCCACATTTTTTAATGAATCATCCTTTTTAATATTTGTCTTTCCATCACCATTAAGTACCATATTTAATACAGCCACTTGAACTGCATTTGTAGAATTATCTACACCCCAAATACAATCCGCAAATCCTGGATTATATTTTCGACCTATTCTAAAAGCTGCCACTAAAAAATCTGCACTACCACAAGCTGGGTCTGCTATATGCTCTCCAAACTGAGGATTAATAACATCCATAATAAAAATCTGTTACTGTAGTTGGTGTAAAATACTGTGCCAAGTCCCACTTATACATTGATTTGGCAAATTTCATATAAAAATTCTGCACAACATCTCTTTTTGAGTGAATTATTTTAATCGGAGCTAATATCTTCATTACTTCGAGCAATGTGTCTCCATTCATTTCAACTTCATCCGAAATAGGGTTCGGCAAATGTGTTTCATAAAATGATATTGCCCTTGATAACAAATCGCCATACTGCTCAATTGCGACTTCAGGAGATGTTCCAATTGCACTATAGTCCTGAATTCCTACCGGCTCATCACCACGTGTTTCATATGCATGTTCATCAAATATTTTTGTAAGCAGCAATTTAAGAATAATCCCATATCTACTTTCCGGCGAAAAAGATGCTTGATGTAATATATCTTCAATACGTGAAAATACATCCAACAATGAATCCGCTTCCATTAACTTATTAAATGTGAGTTTTTTTGCTGCAATCTTACATCCATATTTCGGCAAAAATGATAAAGGACCCTCTTTAATTTCCCTAATTCCATCATTTAACGTATTCCAAAATACTCTATGTTCAATATTGTCCCAATATAAACCTATTGCATTTATATCCTTGGCAAAATCAAGCATTGGTTTCACTTGTGTCATTTTCACATAATCTTTTGCTGCATTGTCTCTTTTCACCTCACACAAGAGAATTACTTCTTTCATTATCTCATCTGGGTCAAAATTATTATATTGAGACTTCGGCTTCTTTAATATTGCAAAATCACTTCTAAAACTATTTCGTCCTCCATTTCCAAACTTTTTTACAATTGGCTCAATATAAAAATTTTCTTTTGGATAACCTAAGTTAATTAGATACTTAATTGCTTCAACTCTAAAAAACTCTTCTTTGGGTGTCAAGCCGTCTTTTGACTTTTTTTTAACTTTTAACTGTCCTCTTACTGGACAGATAATATGCAAATTATCCATATTTACTCCTTCTATACAATAAGGAGGATAGAAACTTCCTTCCATCCTCCTTGTACTGTTTTCATTTATTATCTGAGCATGTTCTCTTTTTAATATAATTTCGCACCTGCCGGAATATGGTTATCAACCATAAGAAGATGAAGTTCTTCATCCTCTGAATCCTTAAGATTATTTACTGCTGAAAGTAACATACCACAAGATTCAATTCCCATCATTGCTCTAGGTGGTAGGTTTGTAATTGCAATCAATGTTTTTCCAACTAATTCTTCTGGTTCGTAATATGCATGAATACCAGAAAGGATTGTTCTATCTACACCTGTACCATCATCAAGAGTAAATTGTAAAAGCTTTTTGCTCTTTGGTACTGCTACACATTCCTTAACCTTAACTGCCCTAAAATCTGATTTTGAGAATGTATCAAAATCAACTGATTCCTCAAATAATGGCTCAATCTTTACATTTGAGAAATCAATCTTCTCTTCAACGGTCGCAATCTGGTCGCAATTTTCTGCTGTACTACTCTTGGATGCCCTATTTTCCTTCTTGTCGGAGTCGAGTGACTTCATTGTCGGGAATAATAATACGTCTCTGATTGCTGTAGAATTTGTTAATAACATTACCATTCTGTCGATACCGAATCCGATACCACCTGTAGGTGGCATACCGATCTCTAATGCATTTAAGAAGTCTTCATCTGTTGTGTTGGCTTCTTCGTCACCCTGTGCAAGAAGTTCTTCCTGTGCTTTGAAACGTTCTCTCTGATCGATCGGATCATTTAACTCAGAGTATGCATTTGCCATCTCCCATCCATTCATAAAGAACTCAAAACGTTCTACATAATCTGGATCTTCTGGTTTTCTCTTTGTTAATGGAGAGATTTCTACTGGGTGATCCATAACGAATGTTGGCTGGATCAGTTTGTCTTCTACGAATTCTTCGAAGAATAAGTTTAAGATATCTCCACGTTTGTGGCGTTCTTCGTATTCTACATGGTGTTCTTCAGCAGCTGCTCTTGCTTCTTCTAAAGTCTTGATCTCTTTAAAGTCTACTCCAGAGTATTTCTTAACTGCATCTACCATTGTGATTCTCTCAAAAGGTTTTCCAAGATCGATCTCGAAATCTTTATACTGAATCTTTGTTCCACCGCATACTTCTTCTGCAAGATAACGATATAAGTTCTCTGTCAGATCCATCATTCCGTGATAGTCTGTGTATGCCTGATATAATTCCATTAATGTAAACTCTGGGTTATGACGTGTGTCAACACCTTCGTTACGGAATACACGTCCGATCTCGTAAACTTTCTCAAGTCCACCAACGATCAGTCTCTTTAAGTATAACTCTAGGGAAATACGTAATTTTACATCTTCACTTAATGCATTGTAGTGTGTTTCAAATGGTCTTGCTGATGCTCCACCTGCATTGGATACTAACATCGGAGTTTCTACTTCCATGAATCCCTGTCCATCTAGATAAGAACGGATCTTACTGATGATTTTAGAACGTTTGATGAATACTTCTTTGGATTCTTCATTCATGATCAGGTCAACATATCTCTGACGATATCTTGTATCTGTATCTGTTAATCCGTGGAATTTCTCTGGAAGTGGTTTTAAACTCTTAGATAATAAAATCACTTCTTCTGCATGGATAGATTTCTCTCCTGTCTTTGTAGCAAAGACTTTACCTTTGATACCTACGATATCTCCGATATCCATCTTCTTGAAATCCTGATAAGATTCTACACCGATCTCATCTCTTGCTACATATGCCTGAATTCCACCCTGAAGGTCCTGTACGTTACAGAAAGATGCTTTACCCATCACACGTTTGAACATTAAACGTCCTGCAACTGCTACTTCTTTTCCTTCTAATTCTTCAAAATTATCTTTGATTTCTTTTGAATGATGTGTTACATCATATTTCATGATCTCGAACGGATTCTTCCCAGCTGCCTGTAAGTCAGCCAGTTTCTGTCTTCTTACTTTGATCAGTTCGTTTGTATCTTTATTCTGCTGTGCCACTTTTCTTACTTCCTCTTACTTTCTCTGTACATCAATGACTCTGAAGTCGTTTACCTGATTGATTCCTTCTACGGATACGACATCTCCGATCTTCTTTCCAAGTAAAGCTCTACCGATCGGTGCTTCATTGGAAATCTTGTTCTGAAGGATATCTGCTTCTGTAGAACCTACGATATGGTATGTTACTTCTTTTCCAAGAGTGATGTCTTCTAATAATACGTGACATCCAAGGCTGATGACACCTTTTTCAAACTTCTCATCGATAACAACGGCGTTCTTTAAGATCTTTTCGATCTCTTCGATACGTGCTTCCATATCACGCTGTTCATCTTTGGCTGCATCATATTCCGCGTTCTCTGATAAGTCACCCTGTTCTCTTGCTTCTTTGATCTTCTGTGCGATCTCTTTACGTCTTACGACTTTTAATTCTTGTAATTCATCTTCTAATGCTTTTAAACCGTCTGGGGTTAATATATTCTTCTTTGCCTCTGCCATAACACTATTCCTTTCGTTCTAAATGTTAACTGATTAATTATATCTTACCTAAGTTTCTTTTGTCAATTCCTAATCCCTGCCATTCGTGGCTTTGAGATAATTTTGCAGTAATTCTTCTAAGTCTTCGTATGTCTCTGTATGATTTACCTTCTCGCGAAGTTTTGCTGCCCCTGGAAAACCGAATGTATACCATGCGACATGTTTCCGCATCTCACGGACTCCGATGTATTCTCCTTTAAAATCGATCATCATCTGTCCATGTCTCAACATCATGGCGACAACTTCTTCTAAGGATGGTCTTGGCATTTCTTCTCCTGTCTCAAAGAAATGTAAGATCTCTTTGAAGATCCATGGATTCCCTTTGGCTCTTCTTCCGATCATAAATCCGTCACAACCTGTCTCTTCCTGCATTCGTAGTACATCTTTTGCACATGTGATATCACCATTTCCAATTACCGGAATATCAACAGCTTCTTTTACCTTGCGAATGATCGACCAGTCTGCTGTTCCTGAATAGTACTGTTCTCTTGTTCTTCCATGAACTGCGATCGCTGCTGCTCCATTCTCCTGTGCAACCTGTGCCATCTCTGGTGCATTGATCAATTCATCGTTAAATCCCTTTCGGATCTTAACTGTAACTGGGATATCCACAGCATCTACAACTGCTTTGATCACTTTCCCTGCTAATTCCGGATTCTTCATCAACGCGGATCCATCACCGTTATTCACGATCTTTGGAACCGGACATCCCATGTTGATATCGATCATCTGAAACCGCCCATCATTGACTTTCGCTGCCATCTGACCCATGATCTCTGGATCGGATACCAAAAATCTGGATCGCTACTGGAATTTCCTTCGGATCCGTTGCCATCAATGGCTCAGATTTACGGTTCCCATAGTATAACCCTTTGGCACTTACCATCTCAGTGCACATCATTCCAGCACCCTGTTCTTTACATAACAAACGATATGGTAGATCTGTAACTCCTGCCATCGGTGCAAGTGCTAACGGTGTTCAATTGTAATATCTCCAATAACCAGAGGTTTTAATTTATTGCTTCTCATAAATGATCTGTAATCCCTTCAATGTTAATGTTGGATCGTAATAGTCGATCTCATCAACCGTCTGTGCGATCATATTTCCAAGGCCTCCGGTTGCGATAACTTTCATGTTATCAAAGCCTGTCTCTTCTTTCATCTTCTGTACCATATATTTTGTCTCACCAACAACTCCATAGTACAAACCTGCCTGCATACTGTCAATCGTGCTGTTTGCAAGAATCGTCTTTGGTTTTAAGATTTCAATCTCTGGCAGACGTGCTGCATCTCTATATAGTACATTTGCTGAAGTGCGAATTCCCGGTGCGATCACACCTGCTAAGAATACGCCATTCTCTGTGACAATATCGTATGTTGTTGCAGTTCCATAGTCAATGACGAGTGCTGGTCCGCCATATATTTCATATCCTGCAACCAGATCCACGATCCTGTCTGCTCCAACTTCTCTTGGATTAAATCTTCCAAGATTGATCCCTGTCTTGATCCCAGGTCCTACAATGATCGGTTTTACATCAAAATATTTGATCAAACCACTACTCAGTGAATGCATGATATTTGGCACAACGGATCCTATGATCGCTGCCTTCACTTCACCTTCATCCAATCCTTTTTCCTTTAATAGGCTTGAAATCAGAATTCCAAATTCATCGGATGTTCTTGGTAACTTTGTTGTAATTCGAAATACCTCTATAATCTCTTTTCTTTTGAATACGCCGATCGTTATATTGGTATTCCCAACATCGAGTGCTAATAACATAATTTATACCTCATCTTCTCCCAAAAGGAATATTTTATAATATAGTTCCAAGGACTCCCAGAAATCCTGTTTTTCCTGTCTTAGTTTCTTGATCATCAGTTCACTTCCGATCTCATCGTAAAAGAAATCATTATCTTCCACATGAGTAACAAAATTTAATTTGCCTTCTTCATCGAACTCTAATGTCAAGACTCCGCCGACTTCTGCTGTAAATAGTACACATGCAATCTGCAGTTCCTGTTTGATCTGTTCTGGTAATCCAAGAAAAATCAGGGTTTAAGTAATATTTCTTCTCATATGCATTGGAACCGCATAATGTAACTTTATCCTGATACATTGTTTTTGTATTTCTCCTTGTTTCTTGTATATATTCTCGGAATCTCTTATACGTACT
>ENA-OQJY01000165-OQJY01000165.1-human-gut-metagenome-genome-assembly--contig:-NODE-165-length-9290-cov-3.650988_pt1 | contig 9290 bp, 14 predicted proteins | sample MGYA00242643_ERZ504788 | MGnify/ENA primary metagenome ERZ504788 (study PRJEB26092, sample SAMD00036361) | human gut metagenome | host: Homo sapiens | study: EMG produced TPA metagenomics assembly of the...
AATAGCAATATAACAACGGCAGTTCTCTTACTGTGTTACCATTCAAAGCAAGAGGACTGCCGAATTACAAAAGAATAAGGAGTTATATCATGGACAATCATTTTAACACTCCCGCAGAAGTCATTGATCTTAGTATCAAGGCCTGCGAGAACAAAACCCGTCTTCCCCTTGGAAAAATGATTCTGCTCGGCATCATGGCCGGCGCGTTTATCGCTTTCGGCGGTGCTACAAGCAGCACGGCAGCACACGCAGTAGAAAATGTTGGCGTAGCAAGAGCTCTTGCCGGATGTATCTTCCCTGTCGGACTGATGCTCATCGTATTTCTCGGCGGCGAACTTTTCACTGGAAACTGCCTGATCATCATGGATGTATTTGACAAGCGTGTCACATGGGGCGGATTATTCCGAGATCTTTTCATCGTATTTTTCAGTAACCTGATCGGTGCTCTTTGCGTGGATCTGCTCATTGTATACAGTGGAAACCTAAACTACTCAGGTGGGCTTCTTGGTGCTTATACAATCAAAGTTGCTGTTGGAAAGATCGCAATTTCACCACTGCAGGGAATCACTTCCGGAATCTTATGTAACATCCTGGTATGTCTTGCAGTACTGATGGCTACTTCCGCAAGAGATATTGCCGGTAAGGTATGGGCAATTTTCTTCCCGATCTGTGCCTTCGTAGTCGGCGGATTCGAACACTGCGTTGCCAATATGTTCTATATCCCGGCTGGTATCCTTGCTTCACTTAATCCGGCTTACGTTGCGAAAGCAGAAGAAGCTTACGGAATTACAGCTGAACAGATTGCGACTCTGACACCACTTCACAGCCTTGCAAACTTTATTCCGGTTACACTTGGAAATATGCTCGGTGGTATGATCTTTGTCGGACTTCCGCTGTATCTGATTTATAAGAAAAACTGGGAAACGAAAAAAAGAACCTGAAACAAATCAGTTTCAGGTTCTTCAGAGGCGCAGACCGGATTTGAACCGGTGAATCAGGGTGTTGCAGACCCCGGAAAAAAACCTCGGAACCCTCTAAAACTCTAAGGTTTTCCAAACTGTCCACCTTATATCCACCCTAATTTTCATGTTGCTTTCATGCCATATCAGGTATTTTACTGTGCCAAATCTATGCCACTTAGCACCCCTATGGGCATATTATAAACATTTTAGTATCTTTCGTCTACAATTATTTTACTACAACTACAATATTATATGGAGGTTTATCGTGAATTATCAATTAGAATTAAAACAAATTGTGGATTTTCCACGCTGCCGGATTTACCGGGAATTTATACAAACCCTTATGAAAGACAGAAGCATCCGTACCAACGGAGGTTCCTGTCTTTTTTATTTTCTCATTTTATGTTCTTATGCAAATTACAGTTCCTCTTATCGGAACATCGAACACCTTACTTACAAAGTTGTTCCTGGAGAATGGATCTGTTCTCTTAAAGAACTACAGATTCACTTCCGCCAAAAATTCCAGCACCAGGTCATATCCATACTGGATACCCTGGTAGAGCAAAACCTTCTAACCTACTCACTACACGAAAAAAATAAGATTATCCAATACAAGATCAAAGACTGGCCAAAAGATAATACTGCCCTTTCCTATAATTACCCATGCAAAAAAGACATCGGGTTTTTCTTTTTTCCAATCGCAGATGTTCATAAACTAATCGGACTAGGAAAATGTTCGGAAATGGATGCTCTTTTGGATCTTTGGATTCATGCAGTCTATAATGATCCATCTGTGCAAGGCTCTGATGCCGGTCCGGTAGTATATTTTCGCAATCAGACTGGAAATCCCTTGTTCAGTTATCAGGAACTTGCCAGACGTTGGAAACAGTCGAAATCTTCTGTGTCCCGTCTGCTTAAAAAACTTGAAGATACCGACATGATCACACTGATTTCCTATTCCGGGAAACATGGCAGCATGGTATATCTACGTAATTATCTGTCCGTTATGTTTAATATCAGTGATGTCATGATTGATAAGGAGGAAATTGCCATGAAAATGCAACTGCCAATACATATACCCGAAGACACCTTGCCTGTTGAAAACAATTCTGAATGCGTTTCAGAATCTATTACTGACGAACAAATCATCGTTTCACAGGAAGGCTCCTGCGTTCCAAAATCACACATCAAAGCCATTGTTCGCAAAGTCGCTGAAATACTGGAAATACAAGGCATTTCTTGTTGTAGATGCCCCAAAACAAAGTATATATTATCTCCTTTATCAGCCTGCAAGGATAGTATATATCTATATTCACTACGTATTATCTGCCCCTGGGGGAAAGCAGCCTATCAGTTTGAGTTAAAACTAAAACCGGAAAATCACGCCGTCACCAACGTCCCAGGGCATACTCCGCCTCTGCAGCATACCTTACCTGCCTTCGCTGAAATCCCAGAAGTTCTGTTGAAAGGAGGGGTTGTATAATGTCAAAGAAAAATCACCACCCTGTTTCTGCTGAAGTAGAAAATAATCCGTTGTACCATGATACCTATAAGCTGCTCCGTTGTTACCGGGATTCTACTTATAGCCTGATGGTTGCTGTCCGGCAGGTAGAAATTCAGTTCCAACTGGAATACAACACCAGTGTAGACGAATTTCTGGATTCCATCTATGCTGCAGGAGCAGATCTGGGAGACAGCCAGATTGAAGAATGGGCAAAAAGCATTGCCCGCAGTAACAAAATGATAAAGCTGCTTCTCTCTTCTGTGGATCTGCTCCGGAAAAATCATAAACATGGGGAAGAATATTACTGGATATTATATTACGCCTTTCTGTCTCCCCATGAACTGAAAAACACAGAGGAAATCCTGGAAGAGTTGGAAAAGCACGTTCCCAGTATCTCCTACCGGACGTACTACCGAAGGAGGCAGGCTGCTATTAACGCTCTTAGCAGCATACTATGGGGATTTTCTGCAAAGGGGACACTGGAAACTTTAAATAAGTTTTTCCCAAAATAAAATCGACATTTTCCATATAGGCACTCATAATTGAAAAAACAAAGGAGGGTGCCTATTATGGATCAATTATCAAATTTTATATCCGAATATCTCAAAACATGTGAAACAATAAAAAAATTAAATTCAAAAACCATCAAAGCATACCGTATAGATTTATCACAATTTCATACCCTTTGAATCTGAATAATGTTTGTCGCTTTTTATTTTATTAAAAAAAAGTGCATATCCTGAAACCGAATATGCACTCCAAATAGCATTATATATTTATTTTCTTTTGCACAAAAAAGCACGATATTTTCTAAAACTCTATCTGTGTGTCAAAGTAAAAGCTTCTTCCACTTCCTAATCTTTGTCCGAAATGTTCCAAAGGGGGCTACTGTATTTACATGAATAAACTTATAAACTTCCCATACTGCTGTTTTGGTAGCTTCATCTGCCCACTTTCTTTTATGTGGTAAAAATAGCTCCTCTTCCGTCATAGAATCAATCATTGTAAAAATTTTCTGTATATTATCATCCAGCATGCCCATTAGTTCTTTTTAGAGATAAATTGGCATAGGTATTGGTAAACCACTGATACAATTCCCCCAATTGATTCCACTTAAAACCATCCGATGGTGTTTTCACTGGAAGTCCAGCCTGTTCATCATTTTCCCATTTCAATACTAATGTGGTCCACCCAACCTGATATGCAAGATTTTCTGCAGGTGTTCGATCCACCTCCATACATCGTTTGTCCTTCAAGGATTCTGGGATATCCTCAAACTCTGCAATATATTTGTCGTAAGCCCTCTTGATTTCTGCCTTTAGTTCCTCTTTATTTTCATACGCCTTCATCATTTACCTCGCAGTCTTCCGTCTTTACTCCTTGTTCCACACTCCAAAATTAATTATCTCCTACGAATTTCAATAAGCTGAAGTACATCCGCAAACATTTCTCCTTGATCTTCTAAATCAATCATAAGCCTATTTTTGTCCATTTCCCCATCTTGTCTTTTTCGTAAAGTTCTCTTAATTCTGAAGTACATTCCCATAAAATAGCTTCAACTGCTTCTTTTCTTTTTCTCCAACCACAACCAGTACCGTAAAATATCCTTCCCTGGGATATACGGTACACAGGCTTTTTCCAGACTTTTTAAATTTTACATTCCAACCACGTTCCCAACTACAACGGCTAAATTCTATTTTCTCATTGCACCTGTACTTCTTTTTAATCTCGGAGCAAAATTGCATAAATACCGGATTTCTAATATATGCCTCAAAATCCTCTAAGATCGGAATTTCCTCTTGATTCTGCATATCAATCATGACCATTCTCCTTTGCTCTTTATAGAAACTGGAATTTTTTGTTGAAACACTTACACAAATGAAGCATAAATAACATAAATTTCTGCAATCAAAATAATTCCGAGAACACCATCTATCATCAAATTATACTGTATATCTGTCAAAAATGTTTTTGAATGTGTCAGGAAATATTTAATGTTTTCTTTCCCAGTCAAAAGTGTAATTATGAGTAGCAAAATAGGAAATAAAAAAATCTCTACCTTATTTCCAAAATCATCTGCTATTCCATTTGCAAAATGAACAGGAATAATCTGAGGTAAGAAAAACACACTTACTATTGCTAATAAAACACCAATACTGCAAATTCCCCATGTTAATTTTCTGCTTCCTACAAGTTTCATAAAAATGCCTTCTTTCTGCAAAATTTAATTTTATAGTTTTTCTCCTGGATATCCCTATTTCTCCACAAATCTAATAATATGGACTTCAGTATATCATAGCATTTATATCGCATCAACATCCAATCTTGCGAGATACATCTGAAATAATTCCAGCTAAATATTTCTTGCTGTCTTGCCCCCGTCTACTCTGTACCGGATTTCTCTTGATCTGCGTCTTCTCTTTTATTCTTCCTTTTCGTTAACCTGTTTTTCACTTCAACTAAACCTACAAAGGCAACAACCACTGTAGCCATCCCCATTCCTATCCCTGAAGCAATATCATTGATGATATTTTGAGCAGGAGATAACGCCACTCCCAGTAAAACGCCATATACCATCGCAAATAGTAGAACAGAAAGAATGTCTTTGGCCTTACGTTCACGAAATGTCTTCTTATACTTTTCCTCCCATTCTTCTTTCATACTTTGCAATTCTACTTTCCCTTTTTCCCATCCTCTAATAATAATGTAAAAGGTACATAAGCTCCGATCAAAACGCTAATTGTTATATTTGGAATTTCTAAAGCCAATTTCGAAGCATCACGACTTGCAATAATAAATCCCGATATGCAGGCACCCACATACGCCATAAAAATATAGCGTTTTTTTTCACTTATCCCCAAATCACTTTTTTTAAAACATAAAGAAAACAGATAGTCCATAGCCCAAATCAAAAGAAGTAATAGCACTGCACATATCACAGCATTAAAGTTAGCCTCTATGAGTAACGAAAAAGCAAATATATGCATACGATGATATGAGCATAAGCAAAACATAAACAAGTTGTTGTATCGGCTTCTTGATTTTATTTACAAATTCAAAAACCCAATATTTCTCCCTATAAACACAATAAATAAAGCCTACCATAAGTATCATACTGATAATATAAGATATTATTAAAACTCTCTCCATGTATTTCTCCTTTGTAAAATCTATTTGATATAGCCAATATTTTCATTTCTCAAATGAGCTATCCACTAATTATAATTTCTACACCTCAAAATACTGTATATCTATACCCTCATACTTTTATCCATAAGTTACCAAATATATTGTACTACACTGCGGTAAAATTCTCCGAATGTGATTGAGGCAATATTATTTTTTCCTTTCAAAAATCACTTCATATCCAAGAGTACAATAGATTCCTTTCTTTTCATCAAATGGGATAACAATTTGCTTAAACTTCCAATCGTTGTCCGTCATAGAAAGAAGAAAATCTTTCACCATATAGAAATCGTCTTTACAATCCACATTAGAACCCTGTGCTTTAGTTTCTAAAGGTACTCTGTAAAATTTATATTCATACAGCACATTTTCCTTTTCATCTTTTTCAAAAATTAATTGATAACACCATGGAAAAAAGGCGCCTAATCTAAGACGCTTTTTACCAGATATGCTATGCTTTCCTTTATTGGGTATTATAACTTGAGTTAAACGCCAGCCATGATTTGCCTCACTTTCTATAGTTTCTTTTACTTGATCATAAAGGAAACCTGACTGGACTTTTCGGGACAAAATTAATGTATTTTTGATTTCTACAAATTTATAAATACGTCCTTCCTCCTCCCATGATATTATTGATAGAACTGTGCTTGCATGTTAAATAATTCAAAATACTTCCCATGTAAATTCAGCAATTCTTGATGTGTACCGTCCTCTATAAGTTTTGCATTTTCAAATACTACAATTCTATCGATCAACTTCGTACATGCCAAACGATGTGAAATATATATACAGGTTTTACCACAAAATAACTTATCAAACATGCTATAGAGCTCATATTCGCTTTAGGAGCTAATGCTGCAGTAGGCTCGTCCGATATTATTATTTCTGAGTTTCGGTATATAGTTCTACTCATAGCAGGCTCTTGTCCACCACCTGATAGAGTGTAGTCAATAACACCAATTGAATATTACGGATGACTTTCTATCACCTGTCCGGTGATATGAAAATCGCCTTTAAGAATCTATTTTGTGTATTCTAATTTTTATTTCTACAAAGATATTAGTAAAGGCTGCTACGCACCGTAGATACGGCAAGGCCTTGACAAATATCCCCATAGAAATTTATTAGTGGTCAAGCACAAAAAGGTGATTTCCAAATTGCCGGATTTATGATTTCGAATCACCAGAATATTCACCAATCTCATAATATTGTGTTTAAACCATTGCTTATATTGCATTAAACCAAAATTTAAACTGTTTTCAATCCTTTTCTTTATCCTTTTTCTTATTTTTTCCCATAGCGATTTCTCCTTGGAATTCCTACAAAAAGAATAAGACCTACAACGATTAAAATCGTCAAATCCATATAACCATCTCCTATATCTCTTTATTCTTCATAATCCTAATAGAAATACATATTGATACTGTGTAGATTAAAATAATACCAAATGTTATCACAGCCGCTAATATACCCAAATTACTAAATATACTTATTGCAAATCCATTTTTACTTAAATTAACTTTTTCCATTCCAAACAACACAAGTAAAAAACCAATAATCGGTATATACATAAACATCCTTCCATTAATAGATCCGTATTTATAGTATCCTGGCAATTGAAAAACTGTATAAATGCTATACAAGAGTATTCCATATAGAAATGTAAAAATTATCTGCTGCCATGTCACTTTATCGCCTAATATGAATAATACTATTGGATGAACAATACAGGAAAATAGAACTGCAATTCCACCCATAATAATTGTATACAGATATCTCCCTAAAACAAATTCTTTTTTTGTAATAGGCAATATCCCATATAAGCGCTCCATTCCATTTTTTTCAGAAATTGAAAATGTGTATCCAGATGCCATAGCAATAAAACATGTAGCAAAGGAAACACTTGTCATCAATGAACGATTTATTATTGCAAACACTACTGGAATTAGTAATGTAAAAGCAAATAGCTTTTACATATACCTTTACCAAATCAAAATCCAATTTCATAGCCTTTATAATATTTGCCATATCTATTCTCCTTTACTTGTAAAAACAACTATATCGTCTAATGTAGCTTTTTCAATCCTACCCAAGCCGCTTATCTCTTTTATATACTCTTTCTTCAAAAGCGCCTGCACTCCATCTTTCGTTTTTCTTACACCAATTAATTTTTCTCTAATCCCAATAGGTATTTCCTCTCTTACATTTCGAATTACATAAAACTCTTCTAATAATTTCTTTTTTTCTCCACTATATATCAACTCTCCATAATTGATATAGGTAATATAATCAGCTACTTTTTCCAAATCACTTGTGATGTGTGTAGAAAATAGTACACTATGTTTCCCATCCTCTACATACTTCTCAATAATCTCAAGAAGCTCATCTCTTGATACTGGATCTAATCCACTAGTAGGCTCATCTAAAATTAACAGTTTTGAATCATACGAAAACGCACATGCTAACATTAACTTCATCTGCATTCCTTTTGATAACTCTTTTACCTTTTTTGATTTTGCAATTTTAAATTGTTCAATATATGAATAAAATCGTAGATGGTTCCATGTCTTATAAAATCTAGACATTGCTTTTTCTACCATCTTCATATTCCACTCATCCACAAAGTAATTGGAGTCAAAAACAATTCCTAAGTTTTCTTTAGCTATCTGTTCTTCTTTTATGTTGTCATATCCTAAAATTTCTATTTTCCCCTGATTTTTTTTCAACATATTAAGAATAAGCTTTATTGTCGTAGTTTTCCCTGAACCATTTGGTCCAATGAGTCCCATAACACTTCCCCGAGGTAGTTCAAATGAAATATTATCAAGCTTAAAATCCACAAACTGCTTTGATAAATTTTTTACTGTTAAATCCATTGTCTTCACGTTTTTTCACCTATATTCCTTTCTAAATATATCAAGATATCTTCGTCACAGCACTAAACAGTAACTCCCTTAATTGTTCTTGGCTTAAATAAGAGGTACTAATAATCATATTACTAAAATCATATTCTTGCCATGAATGTGCGTGTATAGAAATTCCCAGTTTATCCTTATGCTCATATAAAGGCGTTCCCGGAAATGGTACGCATCCAGCAACCGAAACCTCTATTCCAGAATTTCTTAATATTTCCATTAAACTAATCGTTTCTTGAATTGTGCGTTCTGTATCACAGAAATGACCAATTATAAAACTCGCAACTACATGTATATTTTGCTTATTCGCATAACACATTATTTCCTTTGCCCAAGATAAATTAATATTCTTTCCAATCTTTTTAATTATCTCTTGTGAACCACTTTCCACTCCAAAGTGAATAACTTCACACCCTACCTTCTTCAATGCATCTATATCTTTTTCTCTAACAGCATCCACGCGCGACTCAATTCTAAATGCATACTTTTCGTTATACTTAGAGAGTAATAAGCAAAAATATTCTAATCTTTCCTTATTAGCCGTAAATGTATCATCTAAAATTAAAAACTTTCTGGAATTCAGCTTTTCACTCAGAAAATAAATTTCACAGATAATATTCTCTGCGGAACGCATTCGATATTTATTTCCAGACAACGCTCTAGATGCACAATAAACACAATTTCCAGGACATCCCCTGCTTGTAATCAGTGTAAATGCTGTTG
>ENA-OQJY01000166-OQJY01000166.1-human-gut-metagenome-genome-assembly--contig:-NODE-166-length-9250-cov-3.071906_pt1 | contig 9250 bp, 8 predicted proteins | sample MGYA00242643_ERZ504788 | MGnify/ENA primary metagenome ERZ504788 (study PRJEB26092, sample SAMD00036361) | human gut metagenome | host: Homo sapiens | study: EMG produced TPA metagenomics assembly of the...
GCTCAGATCATCATCGATCAGATTGACCGAAACTAATGTGGAAACACCTTTTTCCTGCATGGTGATACCGTACAGACGATCCGCTGCAGCCATGGTGCCACGTCTGTGGGTAATGACAATAAACTGTGTGCTCTTCGTCAGCTTATGTAAGTATTTTGCAAAACGGCTGACGTTGGAATCATCCAAAGCCGCCTCGATCTCGTCTAACAGACAGAATGGAGATGGTTTTAAATTCTGGATTGCAAAAAGCAGTGAGATTGCTGTGAGAGTATTTTTCTCCACCGGACATCTGCATCATATTCTGAAGCTTCTTTCCGGGCGGTTGTGCGACGATTCTGATGCCACACTCAAGTATATCCTCATCCTCCACAAGCTCCAGGGAACCATGTCCACCACCAAAAAGCTGCTTAAAGGACTTGTCAAACTCTCTCTGAATCTCGGCAAACTTCTCTGTAAACTGCTTTCTCATACCACTGTCAAGCTCATCTATGATGCCAACCAGAGTCTTTTCAGCCTCGATAAGGTCATCATGCTGTCCCTTCAAGAACTCATAACGCGTTGAAATCTCCCTGTATTCCTCAATAGCGTTGACATTTACATCTCCGAGGCGTCTGATTTCGTCCTTTATGCCTGCAATCAGCTTCTTTAATGAAGGCAGGTCATCATATGCATCATTTCTAAGCTCTGAAGCCGCATGCGGAGTAATCTCATACTCATCCCACATGTAGTTGATCTGAGTCTCTGAAGCCTCCTTAAGCTTCTCTCTCTGGCTGTTCAGTCTGAAAAGCTCCTTATCCAGAGCAGCCTGTTTCTTTGAAACTTCCTCCTGCTTTGCAAAAAAGACCTCTATAATCCTCAGACATCTTTTCCTTTTTTGTAAGGCTCTCCCTAAGCTCTTCGTCAAGCTTTGAATTGTTGTCCTTTGACGCCAGAATGGTCTGTGTAATTGCATCAATATCAGCCTGCTTCTTTTTAATATCATCCTTTGCAGCAGCTGCACCTTCCACAAGGCTTTTCTTCTGCTCATCGAATTTCTCTATCTCTGAATTGATACGATTGATATTTTCTATAGCAAACTCAGCCGTCTTTGTGATATTTGCAAGCTCCAGTGAAATGGCAGCGGCCTTGTGTGAAGCCTCCTGCTCAAGTACTCCCTGCTTTTCAAGTATCTCACTGTATGAGCTGTTTTCCTTCTCAAGCTGCTCCTCACGCTGCTTTGATGCCTCAAGCTGTGCTGCGATATCCTTCTTGCCCTGATTTATCTCTTCGAGCTGTTTTTCAATCTCCGCATTTTCTGTGCGCAGATCCTCGTAGACATTCGCACTCTCCTTCTTTTGCTGGTCTGCCCTGTCAACAGAAATCTGTGCTGTGTTCTGCTCAATATACTTCTCCTGCAGCAAGGTCTTTGTGGCTGCTATATCCTCCTCGCCAAGCGCAATAGCAGTCGCAATATCATCCTTTCTGGCTCTAAGCTCTTTAAGCTTTGTCTTAGTCTGATCAACTCTCTTTTCAAGCTCCTCAATCTCACGATTTCTCGCAAGCAGATTGGATGAATTTTTAAACGCACCACCGGACATAGATCCTCCCGGTGCCAAATACTCGCCCTCGACAGTCACGATATGGAGTGAATAGTGATTTTTCTTTGCAAGCGCAATGGCATTGTCAATTGTATCCACCACAATCACTCTGCCAAGCAGGTATGCAACAACCTCATCAAACTTCGTATCACACTTCACCAGCTTATTTGCAATGCCAAGCACACCCTTTTCGCCGAGTGCCGCCTCATTTTTAGTATTTCTGTTTGCACGCACACTTGTAAGAGGTAAAAAAGTAGCCCGACCAAAATGATTGGCCTTCAAAAAGCCAATCATCTTTTTGGCTGTGGCCTCATCCTCAGTGACGATATTCTGGATATTGCCGCTTAAGGCCGTCTCTATCGCTATCTCATAGCGCTTATCCACCTGGATAAGATCTGAAACCACTCCGAGAAGCCCCGGATTTTTAGCCTTCTGCTCCATAACACGCTTGATGCTGTTGCCATAGCCATCATAGCGCTCGGCAATGTTTTTAAGTGACTCAAGCCTTGAAACAGACTTATGATACTCTGTGGAAGCCTCCTCCATCAGGCGGGCATTCTCTCCGGACTTATCTCTCCACTCCTTAGCCTTTGCCAAAAGAGCCGACTCCTTTTCCTTTAAACCGGCTATCTCTTCATTGACAGCATTAAGCTTCTTATTGGCATCATCCAATATATCATCAAGCCCTGCTTCCCTTGTCTTTCTATCTAAAAGACGCTTGGTAAGCTCCGCCTTTCTGATATTAATCTGCTCAAGCATAGTGGCAAAACGCTGCTTCCTTGACTGGATACTGCCTCGCTCCTGAAGCAGGGCAATAAGCTCATTCTTACCCTTTTCCAGTCCGTCATTGCAGCGGTTGACCTCTGCAAGCACAGCCTCATGCTCATTTACCGCAAGAAGCTCGTTTAGCCTCATCTGCTCTATCTCAGCTTCCAGTGCAGCTTTTTTGTCATCATACTCTTTCCTGCTTTTAAGACGCTGCGCCTTTTCCTTTTCGATAGCTAAAAGCCGCGACTGCAAATGCTCATCCGTCATTTCGGCCGTGTGAATCTGCTCTTTTAAAAGCTCTATCTGATTCTCAAGCTTCTGTCTGGTGGATGAAGTGCTTGTGATGCTCTCACGAAGAGACTCAATACGCTCATCCATCTGCTGCATATCATTCCCAAGCCCCTCATACTCTGCCTTGATGCTCTCGTATGTGGCGTTGGTCTCCTTTAGCTCGTCATCCGCAATAGCGTATTTCTCATCAGCTGACTTAAGCTCGGTCTCAATGCGCGCTGATTCAAGCAAAAACATGTTGGCATCGTAGTTCTTCAGCTCTTCTCTCTTTTTAAGATATGTATGAGCCTTCTCGGACTGTCTCTGTAACGGACCTACCTGTCTCTCAAGCTCTGTCAGAATATCATTGACACGCACAAGGTTCTCCCGCTCATTATCGAGCTTCTTTTGCGCTGTAAGCTTTCTCTTTTTAAACTTCACAATGCCGGCAGCCTCATCAAACAGCTCTCGCCTCTCCTCCGGCTTTCCACTTAAAATCCTGTCAATCTGGCCCTGTCCAATGATGGAATATCCCTCTTTACCGATACCGGTATCATAAAAAAGCTCCGAAACCTCCTTGAGCCTGCACGGATTGCCATTGATTAGATACTCACTCTCCCCTGAGCGGTAAACACGTCTGGCAACCGTAACCTCATTGAAATCAATCGCAAGCGAATGGTCTGAATTGTCAAGTGTGATTGCAACATACGCGTATCCAAGCGGCTTTCTGTTCTCTGTACCTGCAAAAATAACATCCTGCATACTGGCACCACGAAGCTGCTTTGCGCTCTGCTCACCGAGCACCCATCTGACCGCATCGGCGACATTACTCTTTCCACTGCCGTTTGGCCCGACAATACCTGTAATGCCGTTGTGGAACTCAAAAACAATTTTGTTGGCAAAGGACTTAAAGCCCTGTACTTCCAAGCTCTTTAAATACATTAAAAACTCCTATTCCCTGTTTCTGTACAAAAGAAGTGCCTGATATGCAGCCTGCTGCTCCGCCGCCTTCTTTGTGTGGCCTTCTCCCTCGCTGACACGCTCGCCGTCCACAAGCACCGCAACTGTAAACTGCTTGTCATGGTCCGGACCGCTCTCATCAATAAGTTCATAGGAAAGCTGCTCATGCCTGCCCTGTATAAGCTCCTGAAGGATAGTCTTGCTATCATAAAAGAGCTGCTTATTCTCAATATCAGTCATGATAAACCTAAGCACAAACTCCTTTGCATTAGTAAAACCACCATCTAAATAAATTGCTCCAATCACTGCCTCAAGTGCATCAGAAAGAATCGATTTTCTCTTTCTGCCACCTGTATGATCCTCGCCCCTGCCAAGACGTAAGTACTTTCCAAGGTCAAGTGGCTTTGTACAAAGTGCAAGAGTCGGCTCACAAACAATGCTTGCGCGCAGCTTGGTAAGCTCACCCTCAGGCTTTTGCGGATAATTGATAAACAAAAACTCACTTGAAACTATTTCCAAAACAGCATCGCCCAAAAACTCCAGACGTTCGTTATCAGAATGCTTTTTCATGTGCTTTTCATTGGCATACGAGCTGTGTGTCAGCGCCTGCTCAAGCAGATGTTGGTTCTTGAACGTATAGCCTATTTTACTTTGAAATTCATTTAAATCTGCCATAATTTCTCCTCTATTTCTATATCTATCCATTTTACATGTTCCGTGAGTATAACGAAAAGCCCTTATAATAAAGGGCTTTTCATTAGTTAAACATACTACTGCTCGCTTACAGCTTTTTTAATCTGCTCAACAGCATCGCCTACAGTGACGATTTTCTCAGCTTCCTCATTAGGAATCTCGATATCGAACTCTTCCTCGATACCCATGATAATCTGGAATACATCCAAAGAATCAGCTCCAAGGTCATCAATGAAGGTTGACTCCATAGTAACCTCGTTCTCATCCACGTTAAGTACCTCGACAATAATGTCTCTAAGCTTCTCAAATTCCATTTTTAATACCTCTCATTTCTGTTTATAGTGACCAATCATACAGCAATACTGCTATCTAATCAGCCGGCTTATTAATAATATATTCTTTAATTTTATCATTAATCTCTTTTTCCTTAAATGTAACACACTGGAAAACAGAGTTAGTGATTTCCTTTGCCTTGGAACTGCCGTGGGTCTTTACCACAAGACCATTCAATCCTAAAAGCGGTGCTCCGCCGTACTCGGTCGCATCAAATGACTTTAGCGTATTCTTAAGAGCCGGAAGTGCAAGTGCAGCTCCTATCTTGCTCTTTAGTGTGCTCATGAGCCCCTTCTTGATAACCCCGATAAGTGTGGAGCTGAGACCCTCGTAAAGCTTTAATATGACATTGCCAGTGAAAGCCTCGCAGACTATAACATCGGCATCTCCCTTCGGAATATCCCTTGCCTCAATGCTTCCGACAAAATTGATATCTGTGCACTCTCTAAGAAGCGGCATGGTCTCCTTTACCAGGGCATTACCTTTCTCCTCCTCTGCACCGATATTGACCAGTGCAACCTTTGGATTCTTCACGCCGACAACATGTTCCATATAGATAGAGCCCATCTTAGCAAACTGTACCAGATGCTCAGCTCTGGCATCCACATTGGCTCCACAGTCTATGAGCAAAGATACTCCGCGCTCAGTCGGAATAAGCGGTGCCAAAGGCGGCCTTTGTATGCCCTTTATCCTGCCGACTATTACCTGTCCTCCGACAAGCACAGCACCTGAGCTTCCTGCCGAAACAAATGCATCAGCCTCTTTATTCTTGACCATATTCATGCCAACAACGATTGATGACTGCTTCTTTCGTCTGATTGCCACAACCGGTGGCTCTGCCATCTCTATAACCTCAGGCGCATCTATTATCTCTATCTGCTCCTTAGGATATGTATACAAAGAAAGCTCCCTCTCTACCGGAACCTTCTGTCCTATAAGAAATATCTTTATATCATTTCTTTTGTTAACCGCATCTACCGCACCCTTTACTACCTCTGCGGGTGCATTGTCGCCACCCATTGCATCGAGTGCGACCCTTGTTGTACTTTGCATTGTGACCTCCCTGTGCCTGCTAAAAAGCAAACTACTAATTGATTAAATAAAATATACTATAATCATAGGTATAAATCAATAACCAATTCACTACCCTATATGGCTTCCATCATTCTCCAGGACTCATTGAAATAACCTTGCCACAGTTCCATAAATCAGCAGTGCGCTTTGCTGCATCAAGTCTGTCATCGTCTGACTTGAAATCAATATTCACAGAGTGGCATCCGCACTCAAGGCATGTCACATAATATGAGCTGCCACAGTCCTCCTCGAGAATACCGGCACCGCCACAGAGCGGGCACTCATAGATTTCAACTAAATCGTCTATATTATTCATGATAGTATGCTTCCTTCTTTCTTTAATATCTAAATATCCTCTCAGTATAATAACATCCCTGCAAGCTATATACAAGCAAAAAGTACCTTCATTTTATTATGGGTAAAAAGGGATAAAATCAATCAAAAAAGGATTGAACGATATCGTTCAATCCTTAATTTTACTGGTTTTCTACTATTAGTCCTGAGGAATGATTCTTTTTTGTTGTATGATCCGCAGTTCTTGCAAACTCTGTGTGGCATCATAAGCTCTCCACATTTGCTGCATTTTACTAAAGTAGGAGCAGACATTTTCCAGTTTGCTCTTCTCTTATCTCTTCTTCCCTTAGAAGATTTATTCTTTGGACAAATTGACATTTGTTTACACCTCCTTAAACTTGTTAAATATATCCTGGAACGCTGCCATTCTTGGATCCGGTACAAAACTATCGCAACTGCAGGTGCCTTTATTCAAGTTCATCCCGCAGACTTTACAAATACCTTTGCAATCGTCTTTGCACAGAACTCTCATTGGCCAGTTCACCAGAATTTCGGCGTAGACAAGTTTATCTACATCGAGTTCAAACCCAATCAGGTAGTCAGTTTCCTCCATCTCTTCATCGACTAATGCTCCGTCTGTGATTTTCAGAGTCTTGTCAATGTCAAAATGCATGTTTGTTGGAACTTCTTCCAAGCATCGGCTGCACGGTATCGCTATGTCTATATCTACTGTTCCCGTGATGTGCACTGCTGCATTCTCCACGTTTGAGATATGAAGTGATATCGGCTGCTTTTTCAGAATAGGATAATCTCCTAACCGCGACTCAAATGATGTGAGCGTAAGCTCTGTCTCAATTGTTGTCTCTTTATTGATAGATTTTACAATGGTTGATATATCAATCATAGCTCTCTCCTATTCACACCTAACCAATTATACATATTGGAGTGGTGTTTGTCAACAAAATTTTTATAATTTATCCACAACTTTTTGCTTTTTATTAGCCAACAAGCTTTACTGTCTCACGGCAGATTGCAAGCTCCTCGTTTGTAGGGATGACGCATACCTTTACGCTTGAGTCTGCTGTTGAGATAAGTGCCTCCACGCCACGTGTCTTGTCGTTTGTTACATGGTCGATCTTTATGCCAAGGTAACCTAAATATGCCATGATTTTTTCTCTTACAAAGCTTGTGTTCTCACCGATTCCTGCTGTGAATGCGATAGCATCTACTCCGTTCATTGCTGCTGCATATGCTCCGATGTATTTTGCTACTCTGTAGCTGAATACCTCTACTGCTGCGATGGCACGCTCGTTGCCCTCATTGTAGGCTGCCTCAAGGTCTCTGAAGTCGCTTGATACGCCTGACATACCGGCTACTCCTGACTTCTTGTTGAGCACATTCATCACACCATCGATATCAAGGTTTTCTTTCTTTGCGATAAACTCCATGATTGATGGGTCGATATCACCTGAACGTGTTCCCATTACAAGTCCCTCAAGTGGTGTAAGTCCCATTGATGTATCTACGCATTTACCGTTTAATACTGCGCTGACTGAAGCTCCGTTTCCAAGGTGTGCTACGATAATCTTTGAGTTGTTTAAGTCCATTCCAAGGTAGCTTGCTGCCTCCTTTGATACGAAGCTGTGGCTTGTGCCGTGGAAGCCGTATCTTCTTACCTTGTACTTCTCATAGTACTCATATGGAAGGCCGTAGAGATATGCTTTCTCAGGCATTGTCTGATGGAAGGCTGTATCAAATACTCCTACCATTGGTACATTTGGCATAAGTGCCTGGCATGCTCTGATTCCGATAATATTTGCAGGGTTGTGAAGAGGTGCGAGGTCGTTGCACTCCTCTACCTGTGCGATTACTTCCTCTGTGATGACTACTGAGTCTGAGAACTTCTCTCCACCGTGCACTACACGATGTCCTACTGCATCGATCTCTGCAAGTGATTTTACTGCGCCTGTCTTTGGATTTACAAGTGCATCGAGTACCATCTGGATGGCCTCTTTATGTGTTGGCATAGGTGCCTCTGTGATTTCCTTGTCAAGCCCCTCTTTCTGATATACAAGTCTGCCATCGATTCCGATTCTCTCGCAGAGTCCTTTTGCAAGTACCTCCTCTGAATCTGAATTGATGAGCTGGTATTTCAGTGATGAACTACCGCAATTAATTACTAATACATTCATTGTTTTGTCTCCTTTGGTTTAAAATTACAATACTATTGTTAGTATAAACTTATTTTTCAAATGCGACAAGGGTGTTTTTGTGGTATTATGAGTTTGAACTCTAAAAAATACATTATTGATTAAAGGAGCATCAAAACATGAAGGTCGCAGGTGTGATTACCGAATACAATCCATTCCACAATGGTCACAAATATCAGCTGGAGCAGATTAAAAGGCAGACATCTGCTGATTATATCGTCGTAGTAATGAGCGGTGATTTCGTGCAAAGAGGTGAGCCTGCCATCATTGACAAATACAAGCGCACACGCATGGCGCTTTTGAGCGGCGCCGACCTGGTGCTTGAGCTTCCATCGGTCTTTGCCACTGCTTCTGCCGAGTTTTTTGCCGGTGGCGGAGTCAGTGTACTCAAAAACACAGGTATTGTGGATACGCTGTGCTATGGTGTGGAGTCTGTGGACCATGAACTTACAAAGCTTGTGGCTGGCGTGCTTAAGAATCCGCCTGCTGAGTATTCCGCCTCTCTTGCCCGGCTGATTCAGGGTGGGATGAGCTTTCCTGCGGCCAGGAGCAGAGCTCTATGTGAATATTTTCGAGATACCTATGACAGCGCTTCCGAGAAATTAGATGCTTTCATAGCTTCACCCAATAATATTCTGGCCATTGAATATGAGAAGGCTTTGATGGACTGTGATATTACAGGATTTCCTATTCAACGCGTCGGTGAAGGATATCACAGCACTGATTCGACAAATGAGTTTTCTTCCGCTACGGCTGTGCGCGGGGTGATTTCAACCTTAATTGATATAGACAAACACAACACTATTACTAATATGCAGCTTGATAATTCATGGATTTCCACAAAGTTCAGTCAGCTAATGCCATCAGACTGCGCCGATATTCTTGTCAATTGTATTTTAAGCGGTCATATTGTGTTTCCGGATGATATTTCTGAAATGCTTTACTATCGCCTGCTGACCGGGAAGTATAAAGGCTTTGCGCAGTATTCAGACTGTACAAAGGAGCTTTCAGCAAAGATAGTTAAAAACATTTATAAATATAGAAAGTTTTACGCTAGTTTTGTAACTTACT
>ENA-OQJY01000169-OQJY01000169.1-human-gut-metagenome-genome-assembly--contig:-NODE-169-length-9124-cov-3.878626_pt1 | contig 9124 bp, 8 predicted proteins | sample MGYA00242643_ERZ504788 | MGnify/ENA primary metagenome ERZ504788 (study PRJEB26092, sample SAMD00036361) | human gut metagenome | host: Homo sapiens | study: EMG produced TPA metagenomics assembly of the...
CTGATCAGACTATCTATGCACACTGGACAGCAACAGCTACGCAGTTACATTTAATGCTGATGGTGGAACAGTTACTGCTAATACAAAAACTGTTACTTTTGGAAATGCATATGGTGAATTACCTACACCGACAAGAAGCGGATATACATTTGCAGGCTGGTGGACGGCTGTAGACAGTGGAGAACAGATAAATGCTGAGAGTGTAGTAAAAACAGCTTCTGATCATGTACTGTATGCACATTGGGTATTAAACAGTGTATCAGTATCATACCAGACACATGTAGCAAATATCGGATGGCAGAATGGTGTGTCAAATGGAGCTATGGCGGGAACCGTAGGTAGAGGACTGCAGCTTGAGGCAATAAAAATAAATGTAAAATCAGATGCAGACATTGGTGTGATCTATACAACACATGTGAAAAATGACGGATGGCTTGGAAACTCGTTCAATGGAGAACAGAGTGGAACAACCGGCCAGAATAAGCATGTGGAAGCATTGATGCTAAAACTTACCGGTAAAGATGCTGATAAGTATGATATATACTACAGAGTACATGCACAGAATTACGGCTGGTTAGCCTGGGCAAAAAACGGAGAGGCAGCAGGAACCTCAGGATATGCATATAGACTTGAAGCAATCCAGATAGTTGTAACGGCAAAGGGAGATATGGCTCCTACAGTATTTTATGGAGGATACACATCTAATAACGCAAAAGCGTATATATCAAAAACCAGTACTGTTCCGATAATCAACACAAATGCATCGGTAAGATATCAGAGCCACGTAAGTAATATCGGATGGCAGAGTGCAGTGGAAAACGGAAGTCTCAGTGGAACAACAGGCAGAAATCTTGGACTTGAAGCAATAAAGATAGATCTTGACGGGCAGCCGTGTTCAGGAGGAATAAAATACCAGACACATGTACAGAATATCGGCTGGCAGAATACGGTGATGGATGGTGCACTTGCAGGAACGACAGGCAGAGCTCTGAATGTAGAGGCAATAAAATATGTCTCTGACGGGAGAAAATGGCAAAATCAATACGATATCTATTACAGAGTACATGCACAAAATTACGGATGGCTTGGATGGGCAAAGAATGGACAGAATGCAGGAACATCCGGACAAAATCTTCATTTAGAGGCATTGCAGATAGTATTAGTGAAGAAAGGACAGTCAGCACCTGGCAACAATTATGGTGGAATAATTTCTAAAAATACAATGGCATATATTGCCAGATAAATTAATAAAAAAGAAACTGATACAGATAATTTGTATTAGTTTCTTTTTTTGTTTTAAATAAAATGCATATGTGATAAAATAGAACTATAAACAGGATATAGGTAATATGCCGTGGGTTTCAGGGGGAAACATTACAGGTACGACAGGACGAAAACTGAGAATTGAAGGAATTAATATCAATTTATCTCAGGATACTGTACATTCATTAACCGGTACTATCATGTATAGAACGCATGTGCAGGATATAGGATGGACTGGATGGAAAACTTTGGGGCAATATTCTGGAACCTCAGGTAGGGCTAAGCAGGTAGAAGCCATTGAGATAAAGCTTACAGGTCAGTTAGCAACATTTTATAATATATACTACAGTTCACATATAGAGAATTATGGATGGTTAGGTTGGGCTTCAAATGGGCAGACATCAGGCTCAACTGGTATTAGTTATAGAGTAGAGGCTCTAAGGATTAATTTGGTAAGAAAGGGGGCACCTGCACCTGGAAGTGTTGCAAATTATTATAAAAATAAGCCCGTGTATACACCGAAACCGGCAGCATTAGATGTAATGTCTAAGAACGCACAGGTAAGAGCCAGTTCTACAAGATGGCTTATTATGACAGACACATCTGCATGTCAGGTAGGCGTTTATAGTGGAAGCTATGGTAATTGGAGTCGAGTTGCATTGTGGTCATGTGGGCCGGGAAAGCCTTCTACGCCTACAGTAAAAGGGGAGTTTACAATCTATGGAAGAGGTAAATCTTTTGGTAGCAGGTCTTATACATGGTGGTATTATACGCAGTTTTATGGAAACTATTTGTTCCATTCAGTGCTTTATAATCGTGGTAGTATGACACAGATACAAGATGGAACGCTTGGCAAACAAGTTTCTCATGGCTGTGTAAGATTGGACATTAATAATGCAAAGTGGCTGTATGATAATATTCCAAATGGAACAAAGGTTGTGATTTATTAGGTTTTATGTGGAATGAAAGTATTTGATAAATTAATGGAATTACCTATACTTAGGATTTTTAATCCATTCTACAAGAAGTACAAAGAGATGCTATTGTATTTATTTTTTGGTGGATTGAGCTTTATTGTGAGCATAGCTACATATGCTTGTTTTAATGTTGGTATGGGAATAAATGAGCTTATTGCCAATATTCTTTCATGGATTATAACAGTTATGTTTGCATTTCTGACGAACCGTGTCTGGGTATTTCAGTCACCGACTGATAGTGTGCAGGCATTTATAAAGCAGATGTTTGTGTTTTATTCAGGACGAGTGATTACACTGGTTGTTGAGGAAGCTATATTGCTTGTGTTTATCACATGGCTTGGGTTTAATAGTATGCTGATTAAGGTGATTGCGCAGGTTATTGTTATTGTGCTGAATTATGTGATTAGTAAGCTGGTTGTGTTTAAGGAAAGGTCATAACATGCAAACCAACACCACACGAGATAAAACAATTGATTTCATAAAGGGCATCCTTATTTTATTTGTGATTTTAGGTCACACTACATTGGGCCTGACAGACATGTATTCATTTGATGATACAATGTATGGTATTGCAAATGTAATATACAGCTTTCACATGCCTTGCTTTATCGCAGTTTCAGGCTTCTTATACAGTGAATATGTAGGGAATGCTTCACAAGGCATTTTTAGCCGGATAGGTCATAAAGCATTTAATATCCTTCTGCCTTACGTGATGATTTCAGTTATTTACTGGATTATTAAATTTGCCCTTTCAAATTTGATAAGGGAGCCGGTTGCCGTTAGCAGCCTGATAAGCATACCGTGGAAGCCGATAGAGTTTTTATGGTATTTATACGCACTGTTTCTCTTATATTGTGTTGCGTATATGGCTGATTATGTGTTTGCGAGGCTTCTGCCACATTTTAATTATAAAATGGAGCTTTTATTTGTGCTGTTTTTAATAATTGCTTTCACATGCTATGGCAGCTTTCACTATGTGGGCTTTAACTACATAGCCGGCTTTCAGATGTACTTTTATCTGGGATGCCTGATTAAGAAGTGGCTTGATAAACTGTATAATAGGTATGCTGTGCTGAGCCTTGCCGTTATGAGTGTGCTTGTTGAGGCGTCCGGCATAGTATTACAGGATGACATGAGCAGCAATCCCCTGTGTAGCAGTCTGTTTGAGCGGCTTACCGCCTGTATAGTGACTGTATTTATATTTGCAGTAAGCTATTTTTTATCAGGGTATTGTGATTTCCTTAAATGGTTACAGACTATCGGCCGTGACAGCATGCCGTTTTATGCGATGAATGTGATATTTGTAGGTGGAATCAGGATTATATTGAACAGGGCCGGTATAACCAATATGGCGCTGCAGTGCGTATGCGGATTTGCAGGAAGCACTGCTATATGCTGGATATTGTATGAGTGTATCATAAAGAAAATCAGGCTTATCGATTTTATATTCTACCCGGGTAAACAGCTTCCTATCAGAAAATGATAAATATGAATCAGGGTGTTGTTTTTTAATACTAATCCGCTATACTATATAGTGTTTACTGAAAAAATATCAAAATAAAGCGTTTTAATAGAAAAGGAAACACCATGAAATTTATTAAAATCCCTGCATTTGCAATAGTCCTCCTATTGCTCATGCAAATAGTATCAAAGGCATTTATTGCCATTGACAGCAGCGATATTGAAAATATATATGGCTTTTACGCAGAGCCAGAGAACAGCCTTGATATGGTCATGATTGGACCAAGTGAGGTATACACGGGCTATGCGCCGGCTCTGGCGTGGGAGGAGTATGGCCTTAAGTCGTGCAATCTTTCAATAGGAGCTGTGCCATGCAATATGTACAAGTCCATCGTCACGGAGATTGTGAAGAGACAGAAGCCGAAGCTTCTTGTAATCAATGCTTCTGCATTTAGTCAGGGCAATTGGAATCTGACTGATGAGGTTTATCTGAGAAAGTGGATTGACAATATGCCTATGTCACAGAACAAGCTTGACACGGTAAAGACTATTCCTAAAAATATCAATAAGGATGATGAAAAGGTGAAGGATAACATATCGGATACCCTTTATTTTCCATTGGAGAAGTATCATGGCAACTGGAAGGACCCTGAGGCGGTGTATACCTCATTTGTCACTCGCGCCTATATGAGGCTCAGCGGTGGAGGCTATCTGAAGGGCTTTTATTCAAAGACAGGCATCACCGGAGGAAGAGATAATCTGGCAAATATCGGACAGCCTACTAAAGAAGCCTATGTGCTGACTGATGAGTGCAGGGCATATCTTAAGGAGCTGCTTTCGTACTGCAATAAGCTTGGCATAGAGCATGTACTTTTGCTGCAGCCACCTCATGAGACACAGGCGGCTGATAAGTCGGGTCTTGAGCAGATTGAAAGTATAACGAAGGAGTATGGATACGATTTTCTTGATCTGAGTACTGATTATGAGAGTTCTGTAGGGATAGATGATTCCCATGATTTCGCAGATTTTGAACACCTGAATGCCTATGGTGTCCAAAAGCTTTCGTCATATATTGGCGATATGGCTGTGAATCAATATGGTATAAAGTCTGATACGGCAAAATCAGAGCTTTCAAGATGGAAAAAGTCTGTGAAGAGGACTAAAAAAGCTCTGAAAATGGCAAGAGAATATACTGACAGAGGAGAGGCACAGGTGGTTGGAGAGTATGAGGCAGCCAAATAAGTGAAGCTGCCGGGTAATTAAGCGTTGCAGAATGGTATTATTTAGTGGCATTGATTCGGGCTTTGATGAGCCTTATGCCTTCCCACACCATCTCGTCACGCATCAGTACAAGCAGCACCATATAGACTATAAATCCGGTCACAATCATAATCATTGTGTGCATGAAGCTGACTGACAGCCTTGCATCCATGAGCAGCAGTACTATAAGCATACAGACTGCTGATATGAGATATTTCCACGATAGAGAAAATATTTTCGGGATGCTAAGCTCATTTCGTATGAAGTAAAGCTGTACGGCAGTTATTATTACCTCCGAGATGACAGAGGCTATGGCTGCACCGTATGAATAGAGCTGATGTATGAGAATCATATTCATGACAAAATTGGCTGCGGCTCCGATACATACTGAGCGTGTCAGCAGGCTTTCACGCTTGGTAGTTACCAGATATTGTATACCGATTACATTGCTTAAGCCTATAATCGGCAACAGTGTAGCCATTATCATGATGAGATATGGTACCTTTTCATATCCAGGACCGAAAAACCATGGCGAGAAATTGCGTGCGATGCCTATCAGGCCAAAGCACAGGGCAAGACCTATAAACCAGACGAATTGAAAGCTCTTATAAAGGAGGGCTTTTACTTCGTCTGGTTTATTTTCACTGAAGGCTCTTCCTATTCTTGGAAGCATCACAGTACCGAGTGAGGTTACGAGCATGAGAACCATTTTGGATATCTTATTGGCTTGCTCATAGTAGCCGTTTTCTGTCATGCTGCCGGTTATGTTGTTGAGCATGGTTTTGTCAAGCGCTGTGTATATGGTTGTCGCTATAGTTGGTACAAATAGTGTGAGAGTAGCCCCCAGATGAGAGAATGGCTTAAGCTCCTTAAGCTTTGGTCTGTCAACATATTGAGGCAGGTAAAACCAGATGGATATATTGGCAAAAAGCTCTAATAGACATATTCCTGCCACATATATGAGCAAATCACTCTCTGAGCGTACGGCGATGAAGATAAAAGCAATGTTTATGATTTTAAAAATCACGTTTCGACCGACTATTTTGCCAAATTCCTCAAGTCCCTGAAACAGCCAGGAGATATCAGAAGCAACTGATATCAGGTACACGGCTTCAATCAATAGCAGGTGCTTTTTGAGCGGTGAGTGCCCAAATGCAAGTGTGAATACCATATATGCACACAGACACACAATCACGCTGATGACGGATAGAAGCTCTATCTCCCAGAAGGTTTTGGTGCGTTTTGCTCTGTCCTCCTGCAGGTATGATATTTCCCTGTTTCCGTAGTTTACAGTGCCCAGTGCGGCAAACATGATAAAGTATGATACCAGTGAGTAGGTATAGCTGTATGCACCTATTCCGTCTGCCTTAAGCACCCTCGAGAGGTACGGCGCTGTGATAAGCGGTGTGATCAGTGTGAGTATCTGGTAGCTCACATTATATATGTAGTTTAGTTTTATACTCTTGTTTTTTTGTGTTTTTCTTTTTCATGCAGATATCATATCACATATTGACTTATTTTGGCTATGCAGTTATTATATAAAAATCGCAAATTAACATTACTATCAACTTACACGTATAAATTACGACAGAGTTATATAGCCTGTCACATAGGTGGAGAAATGGATAATATTATAATACGAAACAGGAAAGAGGAGTTTAAGGAGCTTGTTTTATACGCGGTTTTTGGCAATATGACCTTTGTGATCAGCATAGGCGCATATGCTATTTTTAATGTTTTGTTTGGAATCAATGAGCTGATTGCGAATGCGCTGGCATGGGTGTTTGCTGTACTTTTCTCATATGTTACCAACAAGAAGTGGGTGTTTAAGGTTGCTACGCCGACAAAGACGGCGTTTTTAGTACAGATGTTTGCTTTTTTCAGTGGCAGATTTATCACACTGGTTATTGAAGAGGCTATTATCTTTATTTTTATCACGCTTTTGGACTATCCAAGCATGTGGGTGAAGCTTGCAGCACAGGTGGTTGTGGTTGTGCTCAACTATGTCATAAGCAAGCTGTTTGTTTTCAAAAATCGCTAAATGTGGTATATTTAATAAAATAATAAGAACTATAATAGTGTGTGTATGGTATAATAAAGCGTAAATTTAAATGCAGTTTATGAGAAGTTGATTTGCATAGGGATATAGAAGCTGCTTTTTGCAGTGTAGGACAAAAGGAGAAAATTCTATATGAGTAATAGAATTGACATGAAAAAAGATACAAATAATCTAAAAGACAAAACAAAATGCGATGGTCCGGAGAAGCCGGATTCATACATGGGCAATGACAAGCAATGGGTTTTCAGGGCATTGGTTCTTGCATTTGTTGATATGTGTATTATTGCAATCTCATTCTTTTTCGCTTTGATGATCAGGTTTGAGTTTTCATATTCACATATTCCGCTCTCATTTTTGGAGGGGTATCTGCACATTGTGCCATTGTTTATGGTGATTTCACTTGTGGTGTTTTATATTTTCAGGCTGTATCACAGTATATGGCGCTTTGCGAGCATCAATGAGTTTATGCATATTATTGGTGCCTTTCTGGTGCTTACGGTTCTGTGCGTTATCATTCATGAGGTGTATGAGATTAAGATGCCGTATGCCTTCTGGATTATCGGACTGATGCTCAGCTTTGCACTGTGCACAGCGTGCCGGTTTGCGTACAGATTTATCAGGACAGGCCAGAAGATGCTTGAGCAGAGAGGCTTTGCAAACGGTGATGAGAGAGTCATGATTATAGGAGCAGGAAATGCGGGCAGGATGCTTATCAGAGAGCTTATCATGAGCTCACATCTGCACACAAAGGCCTGCTGTATCATAGATGACAATCCGGCGAAGCTCGGCCGCTTCATAGACGGCGTGCCTATTGTCGGCAATCGAAACGACATTCCGGAGATGGTTGAGAAGTATGATATCACAAAGATTGTGTATGCTGTACCTTCCACATCGGGTAAGGACAGGAAGGATATACTCAATATTTGTAAGGATACCGGCTGTGATGTGTCTGTGGTTCCGGGAATATATCAGATGGTGGACGGCAGGGTTTCGGTTTCTAATCTGCGTCCGGTCAGTATAGAGGATTTGCTTGGCAGGGATCCGGTTGTTGTGGATAATGATGGTATTCATTCATTTTTACAGGGCAAGGTGGTTATGGTTACAGGTGGCGGTGGCTCCATAGGTAGTGAGCTTTGCCGTCAGATAGCCAGAGAGGACCCGAAGCTTCTTATCATTTTTGATATTTACGAGAATAATGCATACGATATACAGCAGGAGCTGAAGCGTAAGTATCCTTATGTAAGGGTGGAGACGCTGATTGGCTCTGTGCGCAATACCAACAGGCTGCACTATGTATTTCAGACATATCATCCTGAGATTATCTATCATGCGGCAGCACATAAGCATGTACCGCTGATGGAGGAGAGCCCGAATGAGGCAATAAAAAACAATGTGCTTGGCACATTAAAGCTCTCAAGGCTTGCAGCAGAGTACCATGTGAAGAAGTTTGTACTTATCTCTACAGATAAGGCGGTCAATCCGACTAATATCATGGGCGCGTCAAAGCGCCTGTGCGAGATGGTTATACAGATGATGAACAGGCAGACTGGGACTGATTTTGTAGCGGTACGTTTTGGAAATGTGCTCGGAAGTAACGGAAGTGTTATCCCGCTATTTAAGAAGCAGATAGAGGATGGCGGTCCGGTTACTGTGACGGACAAGCGTATTATTAGGTACTTTATGACAATTCCGGAGGCGGTGGCACTTGTACTGCAGGCCGGGCTCTATGCTCATGGAGGAGAGATTTTCGTACTCGATATGGGCGAGCCTGTCAAGATTGATGATATGGCAAGGAATCTTATCAGGCTTTCGGGACTGGAGCCTGATGTGGATATCCAGATTGTATACACAGGACTGCGTCCGGGCGAGAAGCTCTACGAGGAGATGCTGATGAGTGAGGAGGGTCTTAAGGAGACTCCAAACAAGCTGATTCATGTGGGTGAGCCTATTGAGATGGATGATGAGCTCTTTGAGAAGCAGCTTGAGATGCTCGAGAAGGCATGCACCTCAGAAGCAAAGGATATCAAGCAGATAGTTGCATCTGTGGTCAAGACATATCATCCGGATCTTGAGAACTAAAATATCTTTGATTCTGATAATATAG
>ENA-OQJY01000171-OQJY01000171.1-human-gut-metagenome-genome-assembly--contig:-NODE-171-length-9078-cov-2.318065_pt1 | contig 9078 bp, 10 predicted proteins | sample MGYA00242643_ERZ504788 | MGnify/ENA primary metagenome ERZ504788 (study PRJEB26092, sample SAMD00036361) | human gut metagenome | host: Homo sapiens | study: EMG produced TPA metagenomics assembly of the...
GGGCGAAAGGAAGATATCAAATCGCATACCGCTGCGTAATCTTGCATCTTATAGTGAAATGCAGGAGGTTATATTCTGTCAAAAGGAGATTATGGAGTGCGTATCGGTACTTCTTCCAGAGATACAAAACCGGTGTGCAAGATTCGGCTGGAACAAACTGCTTTGACAGAACAGGTATTGGTGGAGCTTCCGTTAACGGAAACTTTGGAGGAAAAGAAGGGGTTAACTGACCGAAAGGATGAAACTATATGGAAGAATGTACCGGTTCTTCTGGCTGTGCAGATACCGGAAACGCTGGATTCGCGTTCAGCCTATAGCGATGAAAAGGTGGTTACATATGCGACAGATACCAGCTATCAGCCGGTTATGCCTTACGAAACAGTACGGTATGTGGAAAAGAAAGAATGGAAGCTGAATGATGTGGCTTCGGGCAGAGTGTCAATGGAAGAATTTGCCGCACAGCTTGATGCTGCACAATTGGCGGATCTTTGCTGTGGTACAGGCTGGGGTGTGCAGGATGAGAACAATCCTGTGATTGGAGCCAGTTCGGAATCTGTACCTGGAGCGGCAGGGGAAACAACACACGCACTGGAAAGTTATGGTGTTTCTTCTATTGTATTGGCAGACGGTCCGGGCGGTGTGCGTATCACACAGCAGTTTGAGGCAACCGATCTGGAATCGGGGGAAAAGAGGCAGGTATACCATTACTGTACGGCATGGCCGGTGGGTACGCTTCTTGCTCAGTCTTTTGATCCGGAAATTTTGGAACAGGTAGGATGCGGAATGGCAGCAGATATGCAGGCAATGCGGATTGATTTGCTTCTGGGACCAGGAATGAATATTCAGCGTGATCCTATGTGCGGACGAAATTTTGAATATTTTTCTGAAGATCCTCTCATATCTGGAAAGATGGCGTCAGCAATGGTACGCGGTCTTCAGAGCCTGCCAGGAGGAGGTGGATGCATTAAGCATTATGCAGCTAATAATCAGGAGACGAATCGGAATGCTGTGGATTCTGTGATTGGTCAGCGGGCACTGAGGGAGATTTATCTGGAACCCTATAAAATTGCTATTCAGGAATCTCAGCCGTTGTCTATCATGAGTTCCTACAATCTGATCAACGGTGTTCCTACAGCAGATAGTTATGACTTATGTACGGATCTTGCCCGCGGAGAAGTGGGGATTTGGAAGGTCTGATCATGACTGATTGGAACGGAGGCAGCAGTACACCCTGGAAATCCATGCATGCCGGAAATGATTTGATTATGCCGGGAGGAAAAGGAAGGGCCATGAATATTCTTCAGGCTGTGAGAACAGTTATGCCGGAGTTTGATGAACGTGGGCAGGTAATTATGGTGCAGGAAGTACCATTTGCACCGGTTTTCGCAGCCCGCTGGAATTCCTTTACGGTTGATCCGGAAGGACCGGATACAGTCATGGCACCTCTGGGTGAAGGACATACTGCCGAGATGAAGGATGGAGAGATTTTGGTTGATGGGGAAAAAGTCTACATGCAGGCAAATGATATGAAAACATTTTTCAATGATCCGGCAAGCTTTGTGCCAAAGATATGCCCGGCCAATGAGGAAGTTGCTTTTATTTTAGATGATGGCAGAGCAATCGGGTATAAAGGACATTTAGATAAGAAACCTCGTCTGTGTCTCGGAGATGTGCAAAGATGTGCAGTCCATAATCTTCGGATCATTCTGAAATGTATGGGATTATAGTAGATGGGTATCAACAATTATTGCATAATGAGGTGAAAAAGTTTAGAAAATGAGAGGATGACTGAAGTCGGAAAAGAGATTGGATATGAAAATACGGAAAACTTTTTTCGTGCGTTTAAAAAGCATTATCATATGACTCCCTCTCAGTATCGGGCTGCAATACAGGAAGAGACCAATATGCAAACTGTATGTGGAGATAGAGATGTAATAAAACGGTAACAAAAAAATGACAAAATGGTAACGAAATAAGATATACATAAAATTACTAAAGAAAGGTGGAATACAAAATGGGAGATTGTTTTACTGTAGTAAGGCAGAACCGGTAGTTCAGACTAAGGCGGGTAAGATACGGGGATTTAAGATGAATTCTACATACACTTTCCATGGCATCAAGTATGCTGATGCTGATCGCTTTCAAATGCCCAGAGAGGTAAAACCATGGAAAGGTATTAAAAATGCTCTGGCCTACGGTTATGTGTGTCCTATGCTGATGCAGGATCATCCGTTGATGGAGGCTATGATCCCACATCGTTACTGGCCAATGGATGAGAATTGTCAGTATCTGAATATTTGGACACAGAGTCTGGATCCGGAAGCAAAAAAACCGGTTATGGTATGGTTGCACGGAGGTGGATTCTTTGCAGGCTCATCCATTGAACAGGTGGCGTATGAGGGAGATCATCTGAGTGAGTACGGAGATGTGGTTGTCGTGTCATTGAACCATCGTCTGAATATTTTGGGATATCTTGATTTATCTGCTTATGGGGAAAAATACTACAATTCTGCTAATGTGGGAAATGCAGATATGGTCGCAGCCCTTCATTGGATTCAGGACAATATTGCTGGTTTTGGCGGAGATCCAGGTAATGTAACCCTGTTTGGTCAGTCCGGTGGTGGAATGAAAGTTTATTCCCTGATGAATACACCGGCTGCAGAAGGTTTATTCCATAAGGGGATTATCCAGAGCGGCGTAATAGAAGAAGGTAAAAAAAGAGGCAGAGGATGACGGTACCGCAATTGTGGAGGCCCTTCTGACGGAATTGAAGTTGGAATCCGTTGAGGATTTGGAAACGATTCCTTACTATTTCCTTGCGGAAGCATATAATAAGGTGTCACCCAAGCTGCAGGAGAAAGGACTCTACGTGGGAGGAGAGCCGAGAGCAAATTCATGGTATGCCGGTGATCCGCGCAGAGTAGGATTTACCGATGGAGCAAAAAAGATTCCGGTGATAGTGGGTAGCGTTTTTGGAGAATTTGATTTCAAGCCGGTTCTGGAGAATAGGGATGAACTGACCCGTGAGGAAACGATGAAACTTCTGGAAAAATGCTTTCAGGAGGATGCAGAAGAGATTGCAGCAGAATTCGAAAAAGCATATCCAAATAATCGCCTTGTAGATGTTCTGTCGCTGGATTATATTTTCCGTTATGCATCGAAAGATTTCATTGCGAAGAAGTCAGTACATAAGGAAGCTCCCGTATATTCCTACATGTTTAATTATGAATTCCCATATGAGGGAGGAAAACTGGCATGGCATTGCTCTGAAATCCCGTTTGTTTTCCATAATATTGACCGAATTCCTATCTGCAATGTGCCGGGAGAAACAGACCGCCTGCAGGAGAGAATATGTGGTGCCTGGATAAACTTTGCGAGATACGGAAATCCTTCCGTTCCTTCTCTTCCGCAGTGGCCGGTATGTGAGCCAGGTAAAGAGGCAATTATGATTTTTGACAATATCTGCGAAGTTAAAGATAATTATGACCACAGGCTGATGGAGCTTCTTGTTAAACATGCTCCGGCATTTACTGTACCATTAGATGAGGATGCAGAAAATGTATTTATGCACTGATGCGGAAAGGATGGAATGCATATGGCAAAGCTGACTACATATCAGGTGACGGAGATTGCAAAAGACACCTGGGTTATCAATGAGGCTGGTATGACAGCCATGTTTTTGTTAAAAGGTACGGAACGTGCATTACTCATCGATACGGGTGTCGGAATGACAGACCTGAAAAAGACTGATTTCCTGGCTGACTCCGCTTCCCTATGATGTAGTGCTGACACATGGACATCCGGATCATATCGGAGGAGCTGCTCAGTTTGAAGAGGTATATATTCACGAAAAAGATGAGGATAGTCTTAAACCGATAAATTATGATAGCATCGCAGATTATGTGGAACTTTTGGGAAATATGGGAGCTTACGATGTGTATGACTGTAGCCCTGCGGATATCCGGCGGATACAAAAGATGCCAAAATGTCTTCCTTTGAAGGAGGGAATGGTGTTTGAGCTGGGGGGACGCAGTATCGAGGTAATTGAGACACCGGGTCATACATCGGGAGGCTGTTGTTTCCTTGATCGGAAAGAGCGAATCCTGTTTTCTGGAGATGCCTGCAATGGTAATCTGCTCTGCAGAGACAGTATTAATACACTATTGGGAGCTCTGGATAAAATCAAGTCCTATGAAAGTGAATTTGACCGCAATTTTAATGGCCATGTGGGATATGCGGGAATGCCTTTCGTTGGTTCCATGGATCATAGCATCATGAATACAGCGATACGCATCTGTGAGAATATCCTTTCAGGAACTGCGAAAATCGAGGATGGCGGTAAGAATGCGTTTGACGGAGATTGCAAGGTTGCGACAGACGGAAGAATCCGTATTGTATTTTCCCCAGACAGACTGATAGATGAAGGTGAAATTCCAGTAAGATAAACACAACAGACTCCGCTGGGGTTAACTTAAGCCTGAAAGCCTTGAAATCAAGACCTTTGGGCTTTTTATAAGTGTGCCATCAAGGCAGAATCTCCGGTTCTGGTGGCTTACAGTACCATAGACATGATGAGGTAATAAGAATGAAAAAATATTTTTTGTATTTTCTTGGTTTGAATTTAATAGCTTTTGCTGTTGTATTAAATGTTCGCTTTGATTTAGGAGTTGCTGCTTTTAGTTCTGTGATGTATTCAATATCACAAATCTATAACATTTCTTTAGGAACAGCTTCTATTATCTGTTACTTAATATTTGTTATTATTCAATGTATTTTATCCAAAAAGATCACAGTTACTTTTATTTTAGAAATTCCGTTATGGTTTGCTTTTGGTTGGTTGACTGATTTATATGATTTTATAATTCCTACATTATCGTTAAGTTTATACTTAAGGGTTATTTATTTTATTATGACGATGTTCATTACTGCAATGGGCGTATTTTTAAGCGTGAAAACAAATCTTATTTTAACACCAACTGATGGTATTGTAAAAACTATTTCAGAAGTCTTCTCTTTTCCTTTTTCAATAGTGAAAAATACTTTTGATATTACACTTGTGTTTGTCACTATTATTTTATGTTTAATTAATCATGCCCATTTTTATGGTCTTGGTATAGGAACCATACTGACAGCCTTATTTATAGGAAGAATTATTAATATTTATGAAAAAAAGATACAGTTATCTTTTTAAAGGTGGCAATTGGGTATTACGATGCTAAACTGTTGCTGGAAGCATCGAAGGAGACACGGATCCATATGCAGATGGTCTTTGCCTTGTTAATGGGGCTTAGCCAACCTTGATCATAGCGCACAATAAAACACTTGCAGCACAGCTGTATGGTGAGTTTAAGGAATTCTTCCCGGAAAACGCAGTGGAATACTTTGTCTCCTAGTATCTTGATATTAATTTGCATACCATATATTGATTTGAAAAGGTAAAATAATACTATATAAAGCATAATAAACGATGCGTTAAAAGTAAATGGACATGATGGATTGGCTATAACGGTGAACAAAATTCGTCGAAGAAAGTAGTAAAATTGATACATGGAAAATACTGATTGAGAAACGAAGGTAAACTGGTTATAATAAAATCAAGAAGAAAGATTTGTGAATCGAGAAACTTATAGTATTATCAGCAGAAAATGAGGTGATGATGTATGCCAAAGATTATGCAGGATTTAATTAAACAGTATGTGGAAGAGGTCAAGAAGATTTATGGTTCCCATGTACGTCAGATAATCCTTTATGGTTCTTATGCAAGGGGTGACTTCCGTCCGGATTCTGATGTGGACATTATGATTCTGGTAGATATGTCAGATCTGGAATTAAAGGCATATGCACAACAGCTCTCGTACATGACCTATGACTTTAATATGGATTATGACACGGATATTAAGCCTATTGCAAAAAGTGAAGCACATTTTAACAAGTGGATTGTGAACTATCCATTTTATTCCAATATTCATAAAGAAGGGGTAGTTTTGTATGGAGCAGCATAATCAGGAAATCGGTACTAGACGGGATCTGGTGTTATATCGTCTGGAAACAGCCCGAAATGATCTGAAATCAGCAAGAGCATTATTTTCTATTGTAAGATTATAAAGGAGCCAATAACAGGGCATACTATTCTATTTTTCTATGCAATTAATGCAGTACATGCTGTAAGCGGTAAAGCATATAAAAGGCATAAGGATGCTGTGGCTAACTTCAATAAGGATTATGTGAAAACATCAGTGTTTCCAAGAGAAATGGGAAGGAAAATCGGACAGGCAGAAGAGATTCGCCATGCCAGCGATTATGATGATTTTTATATTGCAAGTAAAGAAGAATCAGAACGGCAGATTTCAGTTGCAGATGAATTTATAATTCTGGCAGAAAAATATTGTATGGAACAGCTTGAAAAACAAAAGGAAAAATTGAAATGAACGAGGATGCCCCTCAGGGTTTGAAGCCCTGAGGGATATTTTATGTAAAAGTATATTATTCTAATAAGCGCAACGGATGCTCCCCATACCACAATGGAAATATTATAGCTGAGGAGATTCCGCCGGAATTGCTTTCTTATATGGAAGAAGTATTACCGGAAAAGAAGGAGCTGGATACGGAAATTGTTCTGGATACAATGATAAATGTAAATGAATTTTTGAAGAACTAATGTTCGCATCATATATACAATTTTAAATTTCCATGATATAATATCTCTTACATTTGAGTGTTAATTCGTCCACGTTAGTTTTACTACTTTTTATCAGTCTATAAAATATCGGGTGGTGAACAGAATTCGTCGAGAGGCATATTCGGCTAAAATCAGAGAATGTGCTTCGACGAATTTCTGACTGATAGACGAACTTTTTTGATATAAAAACCAGGAGGTGCTTTTTTGCAGAATTCACAACAAATATTCAAATTACACTCCGAATACCAGCCTACAGGCGACCAGCCCCAGGCAATCGAAAAACTGGTCAAAGGCTTTCAAGAAGGCAATCAATGCGAGACTTTGCTGGGCGTTACAGGTTCCGGCAAGACCTTTACCATGGCAAATGTTATTGCACAGTTAAATAAGCCAACCTTGATCATAGCGCACAATAAAACACTTGCAGCACAGCTGTACGGTGAGTTTAAGGAATTCTTCCCTGAGAATGCAGTAGAATATTTTGTCTCCTACTACGACTACTACCAGCCGGAGGCTTACGTGCCGTCTTCGGATACGTATATTGCGAAGGACTCTGCGCGGAACGATGAGATTGATAAGCTGCGGCTTTCCGCGACTTCTGCACTGAGTGAGCGGAACGATGTCATTGTGGTTTCCAGTGTTTCGTGTATCTATGGAATCGGAAGCCCGAAGGACTACATGGAGATGATTATTTCGCTCCGCCCGGGAATGGAAAAGGACCGGGACGATGTGATCCGGCAGTTGATTGATATTCAGTATGACCGGAATGATATGGATTTCCACCGCGGTACGTTCCGCGTGCGCGGTGATGTATTGGAGATTTTTCCGGCGGAGGAGACGGACAAGGCGGTGCGCGTCGAGTTCTTCGGGGATGAGATTGACCGTCTGGTGCAGATCGATACGCTGACGGGTGAAATCTTATGTGAACTGAACCATATCGCAATCTTTCCTGCCTCCCACTACGTTGTGCCGATGGACACGATCCTGAAAGCAACAGGCGAGATTGAAAAGGATATGGAAGAGCAGGTGAAGTTCTTCAAGCACGAGGGAAAACTGATCGAGGCCCAGCGCATCGAGGAGCGGACCAATTTCGATATTGAGATGCTCAAAGAAACCGGCATCTGTTCCGGCATCGAAAACTATTCGCGTTACCTCTCCGGATTAAAGCCAGGCGAGCCGCCCTACACACTGATGGACTATTTCGGAGATGATTTCCTCATCATCGTGGATGAGTCGCATAAGACTGTTCCGCAGATCCGCAGCATGTATGCCGGCGACCAGTCGCGGAAATCGACGCTGGTGGACTATGGATTCCGTCTGCCGTCCGCAAAAGACAACCGCCCGTTGAACTTCGGCGAGTTCGAGGACCGGATCGATCAGATCCTCTTCGTATCTGCCACGCCGGGCGACTACGAGGCAGACCACGAGCTGCTGCGCGCCGAACAGATCATCCGCCCGACCGGCCTTCTCGACCCGGATGTCGAGGTGCGCCCGGTGGAGGGACAGATCGACGATCTGATTTCGGAAGTAAAGAAAGAAACTGAAAAACACAACAAAGTTCTCGTGACGACGCTGACGAAGCGTATGGCAGAGGATCTGACCGACTATATGAAAGAGGCCGGCATCCGCGTGCGCTACCTGCACTCCGATATCGACACCCTGGAACGGACCGAGATCATCCGTGATATGCGTCTCGATGTCTTCGATGTGCTCGTCGGCATCAACCTTCTGCGTGAGGGTCTCGACATCCCGGAAATCACACTCGTGGCGATCCTGGATGCCGATAAAGAAGGTTTCCTGCGTTCCGAAACCTCCCTGATCCAGACCATCGGCCGTGCCGCGCGAAACAGCGAGGGCCATGTTATCATGTACGCCGATGTGATGACCGATTCCATGCGCCTCGCGATCGACGAGACGAAGCGCCGCCGTGCCCTGCAGGAAGCCTACAACAAAGAACACGGCATCACTCCGACCACCATCCAAAAAAGCCGTCCGCGATCTCATCAGCATTTCGAAAGAAGTGGCAAAGACAGAAGAAAAGATGGAAAAAGACCCGGAGTCCATGAGCCGCGAAGAACTGGAAAAACTGATCGGCCAGGTACAGAAACAGATGAAAGCCGCTGCTGCCGAACTCAACTTCGAAATGGCCGCCGAGCTGCGTGACAAAATGATCACACTGAAGAAGAGCCTGGATGACATGGAAGAATAAAAAAGAAGAAAAGAGCATGAAAAAAAGCGTGCCGGAAAAGCGACAGAAAACTTTCCGGCACGCTTTTTTTGCGTCCGATTTTTGATTCCTTCTTGTTCAGAATTGACGCAAAATAAGAATACCATTATAATATAAAATACGACCAAATGGTCGTATCAAAACGAAAAACACAAAAATAAAAAAAGACAACAAT